>Ga0180217_1000049_pt1 | contig 256169 bp, 225 predicted proteins | sample eDN3rd37CBELigOP_FD_128521 | JGI IMG/M metagenome (GOLD analysis project Ga0180217, IMG submission 128521) | Enriched Organic Plus compost microbial communities from Emeryville, California, USA - eDNA 3rd pass 37_C BE-Lig OP (version 2) (version 2) ... | reverse complement strand
GCTTGATCTCGACCTTGCGGACGTCGCTCATGCGGGCGAGGCCGGCCATGTCGATCTCGTTGTCGAAGTGCCCGATGTTGCCGACGATGGCGTTGTGCTTCATCCGGGCCATGTGCTCGGCCGAGATGATGCCCTTGTTGCCGGTGGTCGTGATGAAGATGTCGGCGGTCTCGAGGACGGACTCGAGGGTGGTGACCTCGTAGCCCTCCATGGCGGCCTGGAGGGCGCAGATCGGGTCGATCTCGGTGATGATCACGCGGCAGCCCTGACCCCGGAGGGACTGGGCCGAGCCCTTGCCGACCTCGCCGTAGCCGCAGACGACGGCCACCTTGCCGCCGAGCATGACGTCGGTGGCGCGGTTGATGCCGTCGATGAGGCTGTGGCGGCAGCCGTAGAGGTTGTCGAACTTCGACTTGGTGACCGAGTCGTTGACGTTGATGGCCGGGAAGAGGAGCTGGCCCGCCTCGAACATCTGGTACAGGCGGTGGACGCCGGTGGTGGTCTCCTCGGTGACGCCCTTGATGCCGGCGGCGATCGTCGTCCAGCGGTTCGGGTCCTCGGCCAGGGACCGACGGAGGGTGTCGAGGATGATGCCCCACTCCTCGGGGTCGTCCTCGGTGGCCTCGGGCACGGCACCGGCCTTCTCGAACTCGACGCCCTTGTGGACGAGGAGGGTGGCGTCGCCGCCGTCGTCGAGGATCATGTTGGGGCCGCCGCCGTCAGGCCACAGGAGGGCCTGCTCGGTGCACCACCAGTACTCCTCGAGGGTCTCGCCCTTCCACGCGTAGACCGGCACGCCCTTCGGGTCGTCGACGGTCCCCTCGGGGCCGACGGCCACGGCGGCGGCGGCGTGGTCCTGGGTGGAGAAGATGTTGCAGGACACCCAGCGGACCTGGGCGCCGAGCGCGGTGAGGGTCTCGATGAGCACCGCGGTCTGGATGGTCATGTGCAGGGAGCCCGTGATGCGGGCGCCCTTCAGCGGCTGGCTGTCGCCGTACTCGGCGCGCAGCGCCATGAGGCCGGGCATCTCGACCTCGGCCAGCTCGATCTCCTTGCGGCCCCAGGGGGCGAGGGAGAGGTCGGCGACCTTGAAGTCCTGATCAGGGGTGAAAGTCATGGGTTCCTCCGTCGGGGCGCGCCGGAGCGGCGCGCGCGGTGTTCCTCAGATGACGAGCTGGCTGCAGCTGGCAGCACCCTGATCAGCCCGGCGGACGAGCGTACCGGCGGGCCGGTGCCCCAGTCGACGAATGCGACGACCTGCCCGGGCCCGCCGGCGGGACCTAGTCGACGAGCGCGGCCTTCAGGTCCTCGAGGACCGGGATGGGGCCCGGGTCGATGCCGGCCTCGGCAGCCATGTGGAGGCTGACGAAGTCGCCCTGGATGATGAGGTCGAACAGCTGCGCGAGGCTGCCCTCGCCATGGGCGGTCACGTCGACGACCGCGTGCACGACCTCGTCGAGGATGTCGTGGGTGAGCTGGAAGCGGCGGCTCACCTGCGGGTGCTCGAAGTCGTGCCGGAAGCGCACCGCGGTCATGGCCTGGCGGGTGACGTCGCCGTGCTGACCCCAGCCGCAGATCTCGTTGTGGCACATCTCGGGCACCGCGGCGGAGAAGGCGGGGGCCTTGGCGTTCTCGTTGACCTGGCACTTGAAGCGGTAGGCCGCCACCTCGCCGAGGGCGTCGCCGCCGTAGGCGATCGGGATCGTGCGGCCGATCTCGCGGGCGAGGCGCACGGCCGGGCCGTCCACCTGGATGAGCTCGTCGCGCCGGCGGCAGAGCTGCTCGACGGCGTCGGCCACGTACTGGCGGGCGCCGGGGAACAGGCCGACCTGCTCGAGCACGACGAGGGCGGGGACGCTCACGGCGCCCACCCCGGCGCGGGGCATCGGGATGTCCGGGAGCGGGACGTGCGGGAACTCCATCGCCGCCGCCAGCTCGCCGAGGCGACCACCCCGGGAGAGGACGACGACGCGGGCCCCGGCCTCCACGGCGGCCTGGGTGGCCTCGATGGTCTCCTCGGTGTTGCCCGAGTAGGAGACGGCGAGGCACAGCGTGCCCTCCCCGACGAACGCCGGCGCCTCGTAGCCCTTGGCCACGACGACCGGCACCGACATGAACGGCCCGGCGACGGCGCGGACGATGTCGCCGGCCATGCCGCTGCCGCCCATGCCGAGCACGACGACGTTCTCGACGTCGTCGTGGGCGGGCAGGCCGGCGAGGTCGTCAGCCAGGGTGGCGGCCGACGCCACCTGCTCGGGCAGGGCGGCGGCCAGGTCGAACATGCCGACGGTGTCCAGGATGTCTGCCATCGTCACGCCTCGAAGGTGGGTCGGATGCCGTCGGCCTCCGCCTTGGCGACGAGGCGCTCGTGCTCCTCGTCGGAGACGGTCTCGGCCTCGTCGATCAGCATGATCGGGATGTCGTCGCGGATGGCGTAGCGCCGCTTCAGCCGCGGGTTGTAGAGGCTCTCCTCGTCGGCGAAGTAGAGGAGCGGGCCCTTGTCCTCGGGACAGGCGAGGATCTCGAGCAGCTGCGGGTCGAGCGCCATGCGGTGGTTCTCCTTGGGTGCCGGTCAGGCGTCGGCGATCAGGGCCTGGACCTCGGCCACGTGCTGGGCGCAGGCCTCGGCGTCGGCGGCCTCGAGGTTGAGGCGGAGCAGGGGTTCGGTGTTCGACGGCCGGAGGTTGAACCACCAGTCGCCGAGGTCGACGGTCAGCCCGTCGAGGCGGTCCTGCGCCTCGGCCGGGAAGTGGGCCGCGACCGCCTCGATGACGGCGAGGGGGTCGGCGACCTTCGTGTTGATCTCGCCCGAGGCGGCGTAGCGGTCGAAGGGCTTGCGCAGCTCGGACAGGGCCACACCCGCCCGGCTCAGCTGCTCGAGCACCACCAGCGCGGCGATGGAGCCGGAGTCGGCCCGCCAGTTGTCGCGGAAGTAGTAGTGCGCCGAGTGCTCGCCGCCGAAGGCCGCGCCGGTCTCGGCCATGACAGCCTTGATGAAGCTGTGCCCGACCTTGGTGCGGATCGGGGTGCCGCCCTTCTCGCGCACGACCTCGGGGACGACCTTCGAGCAGATGCAGTTGTGGAGGATCGTGGCGCCGGGCTCCTTGTCGAGCACGCCGCTGGCCACGATCGCGGTGGTGATCGAGCCCGAGAGGGGCTCACCCTGGTCGTCGACGAGGAACACGCGGTCGGCGTCGCCGTCGAAGGCGAGGCCGACGTCGGCGCCCACCTCGCGGACCCGGGCCTGGAGGTCCCGCAGGTTCTCGGGCTGGATCGGGTCGGCCGGGTGGTTCGGGAAGGTGCCGTCGAGCTCGCCGTACATGATCTCGAGGTCGATGGGCAGGCCCTCGAACACGGCGGGGACGACGAGGCCGCCCATGCCGTTGGCCGTGTCGGCGACGACCTTGAGCGGTCGCAGCGCGCTCGTGTCCACGAAGGAGCGGACGTGGGCGGCGAAGTCGGCGAGCAGGTCCCGCTGCTCGACGCTGCCGGCGGGGCCGTCAGCGTCGGGGACGCCGGCGGCGGCCATCTCCTTGATCTCCCGCAGCCCGGTGTCCTCGCCGATGGGGCGGGCCCCGGCGAGGCACATCTTCATGCCGTTGTACTGGGCGGGGTTGTGGGAGGCGGTGAGCATCACCGCGGGCGCCTCGAGGGCGCCGGCGGCGAAGTAGACGAGGTCGGTGGAGCACAGGCCGAGGTCGACGACGTCGAGGCCCTGGGCGCGCACGCCCTCGCTGAAGGCGGCGGCCAGCTCGACGCCGGAGGGGCGCATGTCCCGGCCGATGAGGACGCGGGTGGTGCCCTCCTCGCGCGCCACGAAGCGGGCGAAGGCGGCGCCGATCGCCCGCGCCGCGGGCGCGTCGAGCTGGTCGGGCGTCGTGCCGCGCACGTCGTAGGCCTTGAAGATCGCGTCCAGGTCAGCCATCGGGCGCCACCCTACTGCGGGCCCTCCGAGCGCCCGGAGCCGGCCGGGAGCTCGTAGGCGCCGGTGGCGGACCAGTGCCGGATGCGCCAGACATCCCGCAGGAGGCGCATCCCGTCGCGCACGGCGCGCACGGTGGACCGCTCGGCCATCACGAGGTGGACCGGCACCTCGGTGAGGGACAGGCCGTGGCGCTCGACGAGGTGCAGGACCTCGATGTCGAACGCGAACCCGTCCACTCGGGCCAGCCCGAAGACCAGCTGGGCGGCGTCCCGCCGGAAGGCCTTCAGCCCGCACTGCGTGTCATGGGGGTGGCTGAGCAGGACGGCCGTGCTGACGAGGTTGATGACGCGGCTGCCGAGGTCCCGGACGGCGCCCGCCCCTCGGGCGGTGACGGCCTCGGGGTGGCGGCGGCTGCCGATCACGACGTCCCACCCCTCCTCCACCCGCAGCAGGGCCGGGACGAGCTGGTCCGGGGAGTACGACAGGTCGGCGTCGGTGAAGGCCACGGCCCGGCCGCGGGCGGCGAGCACGCCGGCCCGCACCGCGGCGCCCTTGCCTCGGTTGGCGGGCAGCACGATGACCTGGTCGGCGCCGCCCTCGAGCGCGGCGTCGGCGGTGCCGTCGGTCGACCCGTCGTCGACGACCACCACCTCGACGCCGCCGGCCTCGTGCAGCGGGGCCAGGGCCGCGCGCACGGCGGCGATCGTCCGGCCGATCCGCGAGGCCTCGTCGAGCGCGGGGATGACGATCGAGGCCCGCAGCGCCCCGGGGGCGGGCGGCCGATCGGGGACGAGGTGGCCGAGGTCGCGCCTCGTCTCGGTGAGCAGGACCCGCCGGTAGAGGGCGAGGCGCACGGCGGCCGCCGCGGTGAGGGCGACGACCTTGGCGAGGACGAGGGCGCCCACCGTCTCGTAGCCGCGAGCTGCGTAGAGGGCGCGGAGGACGACCACGTCGACCGCCGCCGCGGCGACGGCCACGGCCGCGAAGGTCCACGGCATGCGCACCCAGCGCACGAACGGGTCGGAGCGGAACGTCACGACCCGGTGCAGCACGTACGAGAGCACCGACGCGACGGCCACGGCCGTCAGGTCGGCAAGGACGAGGATCCAGCCGAGGTGCTCGCGCAGGAGGACGAGCAGCGCGACGTCAGCGAGGGTGGGCAGCGCGGCGACGACCGCCAGGCGCCGCAGCCGACCGGTCACGGCCCGTCGTCGTCCGGCGGACCCCAGACCCCGGGGTCCGCGACGTGGGCCCAGCGCGCGGTGGGGGCGGGCGCCGGGAGGGGGCCGGCGGCCGGCGCCCGGGGCGCCGGCTCGACGATCGGGACCGGCGGCCGCCGGAGCAGGACCACGAGCAGCACGATCCCGAGCGCGGTGAGCGCGTAGGCGAGCAGCTCGATCGGCTCGCGCCCGTAGGTGAGCTCGACCTCGGTGTCGGTCGGGATCACGACCATGAGGTTCGGGGCCACCCGGTACGGGCCGTCGCCGCCCGCCACCCGCCAGTTCGGGAAGTACGACGCCTTCACGAGGACGGGGGTGCCGGGCTCGTCCACCCGGAAGGCGATGCGGTCCTCGTCGACCTCGATGTCGCTGACCTCGACGGCGGGGAGGGCGCGGGCCTCGGGCGCGGGAGCGTCGGGGTCGACGCGCTGCCAGGAGTCCGGCCCGGACGAGGCGAGCATCACGTCCCACTGCTCGGGGTCCATGTACCAGCGCACGGCGGGGCCGTCCCCGAGGCAGTGGCCCCGCTCGTCGGTCCCGCCGCACACCCACTCGACCTGCGCGTCGTCGACGCCGTCGAGCACGGCCGGTTCGTGGACCAGCGGCTCGACCAGCTCGGCGTCGGCCACCTCGTAGACGATCCAGGGGCCGGAGCGGGCGATCTCGGTGAGGTCGGGGTGCTGCGCGGCCGCGGTGGTGGCCTCCACCGAGCTCGCCATGTAGTAGCGGATGCCGAGCATCTGGAGGTGGGCGACCCCGGTGTCGAGGTCGAGCCGGGTGTAGGGCAGGCCCCGCTGCGCGCTGCTCGGGCTGGCCGAGAGCTCGCGCTGGACGAGGAAGTGGAACGGCGTGGTCGCCGAGGCCTCGAAGAACAGGCCCTCGGACGAGCCGATGCACCCGTCGGTCCAGTGGGGCAGCAGCATCAGGGCCATCGGCGTGCCGTAGCGGTTCAGGTCCTTGTCGTACTCCCAGAAGGCCCGGCCGCAGCCGTGCTCCTCCCCCACCTCCGCCATCGTCGTGACGATGGCCCGGTACTCGGGGTACGCGTCCTTGCCCTCGTAGCCCGTGTAGTTCCACCGGGCCCAGGAGCGCACGAAGCTGGCCGAGTCGGCCGAGCTCTGGATCCCGAGGAACGAGTAGGAGCCGTCGGCGTTCGTGCTCCCGAGGGGGAGCATGCGCAGCGGCAGGCCGACGACGACGAGCCCGACGAGGAGCCCGCCGAGCGCCGTGACAGCCGAGATCGCGGGCCCGGGCCGCTCGGGGTCGCGGGCCCCGAGGATGGCGATCGTCCGGCCCACCTCGGCCGTCCCGATCGCCGCGAGGAGGTAGATCGACAGGTAGTAGAAGGGCAGGATCCGCGCGTTCCACAGCCGCCCCTGGGGGACCCAGACGAACGCCAGCCCGGCCACCAGCACCATCCCGGCGAGGTACCACCCGGCCCGCACGCGGAAGGCGATCGAGAGCACGAGCCCGACGAGCGCGATCGCGACGACCCAGCGGAGGTCCTGCTCCATGTCCGGGACGCTCGGGAGCAGCCACTTCCAGATCGTCTCGCCGCTGCCGGGGTGCGGGATCTTCTCCCAGCCCATGTCGTTGACGAGGTCCCGCTGCCACCAGAACGGCAGCACCCACCACGCGGCGAGGAGCCCGCCGACGGGCATCACCGTGGACAGCCACACGAGCGTGCTGCGCGCCGGTCGGCGCACCAGGGCGATGACCGCGGTGCCGGCCAGCGCGTAGAAGGCCGGGATGATGTGGTTGAGGCCGGTGAGCGCGAGCAGCACCGCGGCGAGGGCCCGGTGGCGGCCGGTGCGCAGGCCCCGGATCACGACGCCGAGGTAGAGCAGGCAGAACGTGAGGCTGATCGAGAAGGCGAACTCGCCGGCCATCGTCGACGCCGCGTTGCCGCCGTAGATCGTGAAGTTCTGGTCGAAGAGGAAGAGCAGCGCGCCGACCGACAGGAGGGCCGGGCCGGGGAACGGCAGGTCGGCGAGACGGCCGAACGCGTAGGCGGCCACGGGCAGCGTGAGCAGCCCGCTGATCGTGATGAGCTTGAACGCCGTCCCGTAGGGCAGCTCGGGCCCGACCACGAGGAGGCCGGCGGCGACGACGACGGCGACCCAGCGGGCGGCGCCGGTGCGCCGGACGGCGAGGACGAGGAGCCCGGCCACCCCCGCGAGGGGCAGCAGCATCGCCCACCCGCCGAAGAGCCCCACGTCCAGCGCGACGATCAGGAGGGCGGGGATCACCATGTAGAACTGGTAGGCGGGGAACCCGTCGTACCAGGCCTGGGTCCAGCCGGAGAGGCGCAGGTTCGGCAGCAGCTCGTCGCGCAGGAAGGCCGGGCCCCACACGTGGGCGCCCATGTCGCCCCCTGCGGGCACCGCCGAGGAGAGGATCTCCGAGGGGTGCAGCGCGACGAAGGTGAACAGGACGCAGGCGGTGACGACCAGCGCGTCGATCCCGGTGCGCAGCTGCCCCTCGAGGCGCGACCGCCGGGCCTCCTCCGCGGGGTCCTCGGCGGCGAGGTCCGGCTCCGCCACCGGTGCGTCGACGGCGGGGGTCGTGGCGTCCATGGAGGGGCTCATCCTCCCACCGACCACCTCCTCGCCGTGCGTCATGTCGTCGCGAGGAGGCTCACGACCGTGACCATGTTGAAGGCCACGTGGGCGAAGATCGCCGGGCCGAGCCGCCCGCTGCGGTGGGCGAGCACGCCGACCGCCGCGCCGAACAGCACCAACGCCGGGAGCTGGAGCAGCTGCCCGTGGCTGGCCCCGAAGACCAGGGCGGTGACCCCGATGGCGGCCCAGGCCGGCAGGCCCCGCTTCAGCAGGGCGCCCTGCAGGAACCCCCGGTAGAAGATCTCCTCCACGATCGGGGCGCCGACGCCCACGATGAGGACGAGGAGCACCACGCCGAGCGCGCCGTCGGCCCGGTCGGTGAGGCTGCGCGAGTACTCGGAGAGGTCGTCGGCCGACTTGTCGAGCAGCTCGAGGAGCGGCCAGTAGAGCAGCGGGATCACCGCGAGCTGGAGCGCGACGCCGACGAGACCGCCCCGCCAGACGTCCCGGCCCTCGGCCCGGATGCCGAGGTCGCGCACCGGGCCGTTGCCCTTCAGGCGGGTCACCACGAGCGGCACGACGAGGAGGCCGAACCAGAGCCCGAGCTGCGTGAGCGCGATGAGCGACAGCGGCAGCTCGTCGGCCTCCCCCGGGGCGCGGTCGGTGGCGGCGAGCGCGATCGAGACCGCCACCTGGGCGCCGAAGAGCCCGAAGGCGTAGGCGAGGAGCACCTCCCCGAGCCCCCAGGTCATGGGGGCGGCGGGGCGCGGCTCGGCCGTGGGGGTGGGCCCGGTCACCGGGGCAGGGTAGGCAGGGCGGATCGCCGCTCGGAAGTCACGACCCGGCGGGTGCGGGGCGGCGCGGGCGAGCTAGGAGGCGAGCGCGTCGGGGACGGCGGCCGGGTAGCGGATCCGGCGGTCCTCGACGGTCCACCCCATCGGCGCCCGGAGGTGGTCGGCGTGCTCGCCGCACAGGTCGTACTGCATCGGATGCGACTCGGCGGCGAGGTTCTCGAGCCACACCGTGCGGTTCCCGTAGTGGTACGTCAGCGTGGCCGCGGCGGTGCTGGTGCACCCCGGCTTCGCACAGGTGCGGCTGCTCATGCCGCCACGGTAGCGAGCCCGGCCGCCGACGGCGCGGACCTCGGGGCTGGCGCCTCGGGACCGGTCGGCCCCCGTATCCTGGGGCGATGAGCCAGGACGGGCTGCCGCCCCCTCCCCCGCCGCCCCCGCGCGACCAGCGCGGCCCCGGCCGTCCGCGCCGCCCCGACCAGGGCATGCCCAAGTGGGGTCTCTGGGTGCTCCTCGGGCTCACGCTCGCCATCGTCCTGTCGTCGAGCTGGGCGGGCGGGGACTCCAGCGAGGAGATCTCCTACTCGACCTTCATGGCCCAGGCTCGCGAGGGCGAGGTCGCCGAGATCGAGGTCGACAACACCGACGGCTCCATCACCGGCGAGCTGAGGGACGGCACCGAGTTCCGCACCACCGGCCCGCTCGACGGCGGCCTCCCCGAGGCCGACCTCACCGTGCTGCGCGAGAACGACGTCGTCGTGAAGTACGAGACGCCCCAGCCCAGCTTCTGGGCCACCTTCCTGCCCTACCTCCTGCCCATCGGCCTGTTCATCGCCTTCTTCGTGTGGATGCAGCGCCGCGCGCAGAGCCAGATGGGCGGGATCATGTCGATCGGCCGCTCGAAGGCCAAGACGTACTCCACGGAGCGCCCCGGCACGACCTTCGCGGACGTCGCCGGCTACGACGGCGTGAAGCAGGAGATCACCGAGGTCGTCGACTTCCTGAAGCACCCCGAGCGCTTCCGCGAGATCGGCGCCCGGATCCCGAAGGGCGTGCTCCTCGTGGGTCCTCCCGGCACCGGCAAGACCCTCATCGCGCGGGCGGTGGCCGGCGAGGCCGGCGTGCCCTTCCTGTCCGTGACCGGCTCGGACTTCATGGAGATGTTCGTGGGCGTGGGCGCCAGCCGGGTCCGCGACCTGTTCCAGACCGCCCGCAAGATGGGCCGGGCGATCATCTTCATCGACGAGATCGACTCGATCGGCCGCAAGCGCGGCGCCGGCCTCGGCGGCGGCCACGACGAGCGGGAGCAGACGCTCAACCAGATGCTCTCGGAGATGGACGGCTTCGAGGCCACCGAGGGCATCGTGATGATGGCGGCCACGAACCGGCCCGACATCCTCGATCCCGCGCTGCTGCGCCCCGGCCGCTTCGACCGCCAGGTCGTCGTCCCCCTCCCCGAGGTGGGCGAGCGGATGGAGATCCTCAAGGTCCACTGCAAGTCGAAGCGCCTGGCCGGCGACGTCGACCTCGAGGTCGTCGCCCGCGGCACCCCCGGCATGTCCGGTGCCGACCTCGCCAACCTCGTGAACGAGGCGGCGCTGTTCGCGGTGCGGGCCGGCGAGGACCAGATCCACATGCGCCACTTCGAGATGGCGCGGGACCGGGTGCTGATGGGCCAGAGCCGCGACTCGATGGCCCTCGCCGACCACGAGAAGGAGGCCATCGCCTACCACGAGGCCGGGCACGCCGTGGCCGCCGCGGTGCTCCCGAACGCCGACCCGGTCCACAAGGTCACGATCCTCCCGATGGGCATGGCGCTCGGCGTGACCCAGCAGCTGCCGCTCGACGAGCGCCACATCTACCGGCAGGACTACATCGAGGACAGCCTCGTGGTCCGCATGGGTGGTCGCATCGCCGAGGACCTCGTGTTCGGCGTCATCTCCACCGGTGCGAACAACGACCTCGTCGGCTCGACCGAGCTGGCTCGCAAGATGGTCCGCGAGTGGGGCATGTCCGACCGGGTCGGGCCGATGGCGTGGGGCTCGCAGGGCGCCGTGTTCCTCGGTGACGACCTGATGCACAGCCGGGACTACTCGGACGAGACCGCCCGCGTGATCGATGAGGAGGTGGAGCGCATCCTGCGCGAGCAGGAGGAGCGCTGCCGCCAGGTCCTCACCGAGAACCGCAACGGCCTCGACCTCGTGGCCCGCGCGCTCCTCGAGCACGAGACGATCGACGGGTCCGAGGTGTACCGCCTCGTGGCCCTGGGCCGCGAGGGCCGCACCGCGATCGAGGAGTTCGGCGCATGGGAGCCGCGGGACGGCAAGGGCGCCGGGTCGGGCAGCTTCCGGGACCCGGCCGCGGCGCACGCCACGAGCGAGCACCAGGGCTAGGTCGGCCCCGAGGTCAGCCGCAGCCCTCCGGGGGCTCCACGCCCTCGCGGGCGTAGGCGACGGCGGCCCACAGGTCGGTGGAGGTCACCGGCCCCACGAAGGAGCGGACGACGACCCCCTCGGCGTCAGCCACGAGCACGGTCGGCACCGCCTCGATGCGATAGCGGTCGTGGAGGTCGCGCCGAGCTGCGTACTCGGCCTCCTGGACCACCACCTCGGCGCTCCCCAGGTGCTGCGCCCGCTCCCACACCCCGGCGCAGGTGCCGCAGGTCGCCGAGGTGAACACGGCGACGAGCCAGGGCGCGTCGGGCCGATCGAAGTCCGCCCGGTCGAGCTGGGCCGGCACGCTGTAGCCGGTCCGCACCGGGGCGTCGGTGCGCTGGCGGCGCTGCACGAGCCAGGCCACGAGGAGCGCGGCCCCAGCCAGCGCGGCGACGAGGAGGAGGCGTTCCACCGCGCGAGCATGCCGTCTCGTCGGACCGAGGAGCACGTCCGGGCGCCGGCTTGGAGGACATCTGCACCCTTCGTGCAGAATGCCGGCCATGGTGGCCTCGCTTCCCGACGGCGCCCCCGAGGACGTGGACGACGTGGTCGACCCCACGGACGAGGCCGGCGCCCCTGCCCTCGTCACCCTGGGGATGACCCCCGACATCGCCTCCCCCACCGCGGCCGAGCCGGCTGGCGAGCCGCGCGTCGCCCGCCGAGGCCTCCGCCACGTGCTCACCGAGCCGATGTGGGTGCTCGGCTTCGTGATCCTCGTCGACGAGATCGACAAGAACATCGTCCGGGGCATGATCACCCCGATCAAGGAGGAGTTCGGCGTCGGCGACCTCGGGATCAGCGTCCTGCTGTCCCTCGCCCTGCTCTTCAACGGCCTGATCACCGTCCCCGCCGGCTACCTCGCCGACCGCTGGCACCGGAACCGGGCCATCGGGCGGACCGTGGTCGGCTGGTCGGCCCTGACGGCCCTCGGCGCCACCGCCGTCAGCTTCCCGATGCTCGTGGCGCTGCGCTCCGCCCTCGGGTTCGGGCAGGCCATCACCGAGCCCTCGGCGGCCAGCCTCCTCGGCGACCACTACCCGCCCGAGACCCGGGGGAAGGCCTTCTCGATCCAGCAGGTGATGCTGCTGGCCGGCACCGGGCTCGGCGTGGCGATCGGCGGCGGCCTGGCCGCGGCGTTCAGCTGGCGCGTCGGCCTGTGCATCGCCGCCCTCCCCGGGTTCTTCGTGGCCTGGCTCGTCTTCCGCCAGCGCGAGCCCAAGCGAGGCTCCGCCGACCTCATGGCCGCCATCGGCGCAGCACCCGCCACCACCGCGGAGGAGGACGACCACCCGCGGCTCTTCGAGGACGGCTTCCGGGCCTTCCTGCGCGACATGGCCTCGGGGCTGCGGGCCGACCTCCGCACGATCATGGGGATCCGCACCATGCGGTACGCCCTCGTCGGCGTGGCCGCCCTGCTGTTCACGATCACGGCCATCGCCAACTGGCTGCCCCAGTACTACGAGCGGCACCTGCACTTCGACACCGGGCAGGGCGAGGCCCTCTTCGGCATCCTGGCCGTCGTCGGCGGCGTCCCCGGCGTGATCGTCGGCGGCCGGGCCGCGGACCGGTGGGCGCCGAAGGTCACCGGCGGCCGGCTCGCCCTCCCGGCCCTCTTCCTCTTCGTGGGCGCCGCGCTCTTCACGTGCTCGTACCTGTTCCGACCGGCGAGCGGGAGCACCGAGATCGACTGGACCGTGGCCGGCCCCGCCTTCGCCGTCCAGCTCGTCGGCCTCTTCGTCGTCACGATGGCCATCCCCGGGCTCCGGGCCGGCCTGACCGACGCGGTCCCGGCGCACCTCCGGGGCGCGGGCTTCGGCGCCTTCAACCTCGTCGCGGTGATCTTCGGCATGGCCGCGGCGCCCTTCGTCGTCGGGGCGCTGTCGGCCGCGTTCGACGAGAACCTGCGCACCGCGTTCCTCATCGTGACGCCCTTCAGCTTCGTGGGCGCGGCCGTCCTCTACCGGGCCCGCCGCTTCCTGGACGAGGACATGCAGAAGATCATGATGGCGGTGCTCACCGCCCTCCAGGAGGAGCAGCAGCGGGCGCAGGACAAGGCCGGCGACGGGTCGACCGACGCGCCGCCGTCCGCCTAGCCCGGCCCTCGGGCCTCAGCCCTCGAGCGGGTCCGGGACGACGACGCCGTCGGCGAAGGGGATCCCCATGGAGATCGCCATGCCCCGACCGCCGATCGCGTAGAGCCCCCGCTCGGCCACGATCGGCGCGGAGGCCTCGACCACGACCGACAGCCGCTCCCGGTCGATGTGGTCGCCGAGGCGGATCACGGCCCGACCCCCGGGCGCGATCTCGCGGCCCTGCAGGTTCTGCAGCGCGATCGTCTGGCCCCCGGAGAACCCGGTGACGTCGTAGGTCACGGTGTCGGCCGACGGGTTCTGGAGCACGAGCAGCTGGTCGCGGGCGGCGGCGTCGGGGCCGCCGGCGGCGAAGATCCACCGGGTGGCCTCGAACGGCGACCCGAGGGTGGCGGTGATCCCCCGGTTGGTGGCGGGTTCGCCGGCGGCGTTGACGCGCTCGGCGGCGATCGGCACGCCGTTCAGGGAGCGCACGACGATGGCGTGGCCCTTGGTGCCGGTCGGGATGCGCTCCTCGGCGTGGAGGTTCACCAGCGAGTAGCGGCCCTGGGGGACGGTGAGCGAGAACGGCTCCGGCGGGATGTCCTCCTCCGGGTCGAGCCCGTCGACGAGCACCTCGACCTCCACCTCGGCGACCTCGTCGCTCGGGTTGAGGACGACCACCTGCTCCTCGAGGCCGTCGGCCGTCTCCCCGGTGGGGAACGTCCACACCTCCGCCGGCACCGGTGCGCCGTGGGCGAGCGTGATGCCCTCCCGGCCGTCGGTGCCGTCGAAGACCTGGATGCGGTCGACGACGATGCGCCCGCCGCGGACGTCGATCAGCGCGGAGACCTGCTCGCGGCGCATGTCCTCGTCGACGAAGACCCCGACCATGCTGCGACGGGGCACGACGAGACCCTGGAGCCGGGCCGGCTCGCGGGTGCCCTGGTCGGTGGCGAAGGTGGCGTCCACCGTCGCGTCGTCCGGGAAGGGGTTCATGAGCACGAGCAGCTCGCGGTTGCCGCGCGTCGTCACGCCCCACGGGAAGACCCAGCGGTCCGAGGTGGTCGTGCTGCAGGGGGCGGTGGCCCGCCCGCCGTCCCCGGTGACCTGGTGCTCGACGGCCACCCCGCCGCCGTCGATCTCCACCACCGCACCGGCCAGCGGCGCCTCCACGATGTCGGCGAGGGCCACCTCGACGCGGTCCAGGGCGGGCACCTCGACGACGTGCGTGGCCGGCGCCTCGTTGGTGGGCGGGGCGGCGGCCGCGGTCGTCGTCGTGGTCTCCTCGGTCTGCTCGGCCTGATCGCCCTCGGCGGCCTGACCCTCGTCGTCGGCGCCCTCGCCGGCGGCGGGCGGCGCCGCCATCCGGCCGGTCAGCACCGTCAGGGTGGCCTCGCGCGCCTGGTCGGTGGGGTTCGCGATCACGATCACGTGGTCCGCGATCCCGTCGGGGGTGGCCGTGCCACCGGCGCAGAACCACGTCGAGGTGAGCGTCTCGGCGCGGGTGGCGGGCATCGCGACGCCCGGCACCACGCGGTCGAGCTCGACCGGCGGGGCGGGGTCCTCGCCCGCCTCCACGAGCAGCCCGGCCGCCAGCAGGCCGCCGAGCACGATCAGGGCCGCGAGCCGTCCGGACCTCACGCCTGCACCTCCTCGGCGCTCGGGTTGACGCGGGCCCGCAGGAGCGTCCGGAGCGCAGCCAGCCACGCGAGCGCCTGGAGCGCGAGCACCAGGTAGCGGAGCGGCGACGTCTCGTAGCGCAGCGTGGCCTGCCCGCCCTCGGGCACGACGAACGCGTTGGCCCAGCCGAAGGCCTTCAGGTGCTCGGCCGTCTCGCCGTCCACGGAGAGGGACCAGCCGTCGCTGTGCCCCGACGCGAGGTACACGACCGACCCGTCCGGCAGCGCACCCGACCAGGTGCGCCGCCCGTCCCGCTCCGGGAGGGCCGGGTCGGCGGCGGCGAGGCCGGCCTCCGCGGCGCCGACGATGCCGCCGCTCGTGGGGATCTCGGCGCCGTCGCCGAGCACGGCGCGCATGGGGGCCGCCGCGGTGTTCCGGTAGACGTGGAGCCCGGCGGGGACGTCGAGCGAGTCGAGGTCGAGCTGGGACTCGAGCACGGCGACCAGCTCCTCGGGGGTCTGGCCCGCGTCCGGGGCGAAGGGAGCGGGCGCGAGGCGGGCGGGGACGACGATGTAGCGCACGCCCATCGGGGCGAGCAGCTGACCGAGGCGGGCCGTCTCACCGTTTCGGGCCAGCTCGACGGCGTCGGCCAAGAGACGGGTCACCCCGTCGTCGGAGCCCGCCCACAGGTCCTCGGTGTGGGCGGTGCCGGACTCGCTCGTGCCGTAGGCGAGGCCGTCGGCCAGCGGCCAGGAGCCGACGGGGAGGACGGCGGGCTGACCCAGCCACAGCACCCGGAAGTCCTCGCTGCGGCCCTCCTCGTCGATGAAGCGCAGGGCCCGCCGGTGATCGCCGCCGGGCATCGACCAGTCGCCCTGGATCGACTCGCCGAGCACCGGGATGACGCTGGCGGCGAGCCCCAGCGCGGCGAGGGCGGAGGCCAGCTGGCGCCAGCCGAAGCGGTAGCCGGGGAGGTCGACCTGGAAGGCGACGACGCCCATGGCGGCGGCGAGGGCCAGCCCGGCCGCCGCGGGGGCGAGGAGCAGGTCGGGCGACGGGAGGGCGAAGGGCAGGTCGCCCCGCTCGGCCGCCCAGGCCAGGCCCCAGGAGGCGACGGCGAGGGTCCAGCCCCGCACGGCCCAGGCGAGGCGCTCCTCGCGGGCGATGAGCAGCGGGAGGACGCCCGGGACGAGGATCGCCCAGCCGAGCGGGCCGGCGCCCATCGGCCCGATCTGGAAGCGGAGGAGCTCGGCCAGCGAGCTGCCGTGCTGGACGGTGTCGACCCCCGTGATCGCGGAGAGCGGCGTGCCGGGGACCACCAGGTCGAGCGTCCACGGCAGGTGGAGGGCGGCCGCGAGCAGCCCGCCGGCCAGCGCGGCGAGCAGCATGCGCCCCGAGCCGGCCGTGCGGAACGTAAGGGCCGAGCCGAGCGCGAAGGCGACGGCGATGAGGAGCGGCAGCGCCACGGCCCCGGGCACGAGGGCGGCCACGAGGGCCGTGACCACCGCGAGGCCGAGGATCCGGTGCCAGAGCCGATCCGACCCGGGCCGCGAGCGCCCCACCGCGTCGACGACCCCGAACGGGTCGAGCCCGCTGGCCCGGGCGAGGACGGCGATCATGGTGGGCACCGCGGCGTACAGCGCGAGGGCGCCCCACCGGCCCTGGGACAGCGCGTTGTAGGGCAGCGGGTTCGCCACGTAGACGAGGAGGGTGGCGAGCTGGGCCAGGCGCGAGCCCGTGGGGGCGGGCAGGCGGTAGGCGGCGAGCGCGCCGACGGGCAGGAGGCCCACGGTCAGGATCGTCCGCAGGAGCCCCATCGATCCGCCGAGGAGACCGCCGAGGGCGGCGAGGATCCCGAAGGCGGTGGGGGCGGGGGAAGCCGAGCCCAGCCCGGCGCTGCGCCAGCCGCTCGTCCAGGACCGGAACAGGTCCATCGGCGACGAGGTGAACGCGACGAGGTCGCCCACGGCCGGCACCCCGCGGGTCAGGAGGTGGCGGCTGCCGACGACGAAGACGAGGGCGACGAGCGCCCACACGGTGAGCGCGGCGCGCGCGGTGCCCGAGCGCAGCCGGCCGGCCATGCCCCGGCCGCCGCGGGCCAGGCCGGTGAAGCGGTCCTCCCCCACCCCGATCTGGCCCCGCAGGAACTGGCGGAACCGGGCGCTCCCCGGGGTCATGAGCTCGCGGACGTCGCGATCGCTGCTGTGGCGCAGCGCCTTCACGTGCCGGCGGGCCTCCCGCAGGTCCGGGATCCGGCGCAGGTTCCACCACCAGGCGCTGACGAGGTCCGCGGCCTGGCCCCGCCGGCCGACGAGGACCGAGTAGACGGCCTCGATGAGGTGCAGCACCGCGACCTTCGGGATGGTGCGGACGAGGCCGCCCGGCCCGTACGAGCTGAGCACGACCCGGAGGCGGTGACGGGTCTGGAGGCGGCGGCGGTCGTCGACGCGGCGCCGAGCGCCGAGGGCCTCGAGGTGGCGCACGCGGGCGTCGGGGGCCACCACGATCCGGGCGCCCGCCACGTGGGCCCGCCAGCAGAGGCTGAGGTCGTCGGCGTGGTAGTCGATGCCCTCGTCGAAGCCGCCGATCGACGAGTAGAGGTCGGCCCGCACCAGGGTGCAGGCGCCCGGCACCGTGAACACGTCGCGCACCGCGTCGTGCTGCTGCTGGTCCAGCTCCCCCCGCTCGACGAGGGGGACCGGGTAGCCGGCCTGGTCAGCCCCCTCGCCCACCTGGAGGAGCGTGCGGGGGTCGTGCCAGTCCACGAGCTTCGGGCCGACGATGCCGGCGTTCGAGCGGTAGGCCTCCTCGACGAGCGTGCGGACGACGTCGGGGGCCGGCGCGATGTCGTCGTGGCAGACGAGGTAGAAGGACGCGTTCTCGACGACCTCGAGCACCTCGTTGGCGGCCGCCCCGAAGCCCGGGTTCTCGTCGAGCCGGCGGACGAAGGCGTCGGGCGCGGCGGCAGCGACGCGCGCCTTCACCGGTTCGGCGCTCCCGGCGTCGATCACCAGGATCGACAGGTTCGGGTAGTCCTGGGCGGCGAGCGCCTCCATGGTCTCCTCGAACCAGGGTCCGGGGTCGTGCGCCACGACCACCGCCACCACGGGGGGCGCCACCGGCGGCGGCGCCGCCTGCTCGGGCGCCTCCGCGCCGGGGGTCGGGATGTCCACGGTCGTCCGAGGGTAGCCCTTCGCACCCGGCGCTCCGACGCACCCGCGGCGCCCGCCCGAGCGGGGCTGGTGGCTTGCCGGGCCCCGGGCCGCCCCCTACCGTGACGGCGCCCCGACGACCCTGGAGGACTCCATGGCTCGCCCGCCCCTCGAGGACATCACCGCCACCGCGAAGGACGCCGCGTACACGGCGGTCGGCATCGGTGTGCTGGTGTACCAGCGCCTCCAGGTGCGCCGCCGCGAGCTGCAGAAGGCCCTCGAGTCCCGGGTGCCGTCGCTGGGCGGGCGCTGAGCGCCTCGCCGCCCGTGGGGCGCCTGCGCGTGGCGGTCGACGCCACGTCCCTCTACGGCCCCCGGACCGGGATCGGCCGGTTCACCGAGCGGCTCCTCCAGGGCCTCAGCGCGCACCTCGATGCGATCGACCCGCTCGCCTACGCCGTGACCTGGCGGGGCGCCGAGGCGCTGGCGTCGCTCGTCCCGTCCCACGTCACGGCGGTGGAGCGCCGGATGGCCGCCCGGCCCATGCGCGCGCTCTGGCGGCGGATGGACGCGCCCCGGATCGAGCACTGGACGGGCCCGGTCGACGTCGTGCACGGGACGAACTACGTCGTCCCGCCGGCCCGGGCCGGCCGGGTCGTGTCGGTGCACGACCTGACCTTCGTGCACCACCCCGAGTTCTGCACCCGAGACGTCCTGGAGTACCCGCAGCTCATCGCCCGCGCCCTGCGGGGCGGGGCCTGGGTGCACACGATCTCCGAGCACGTGCGGGGTGAGGTCATCGAGCTGCTGGGCGCCGATCCCGAGCGGGTGGTGACCGTCCCCCTCGGGGTCACGCCCACCGCCGGGGACCCCGCCCGCGGGACGGCCCTCGCCGGCGGCGAGCGCTACGTGCTCGCGCTGGGCACGATCGAGCCCCGCAAGAACCTGCCGTCGCTCGTGGCCGCCCTGGACCTGCTGAGGGAGGCGCACCCGGACCTGCGCCTCGTGGTGGCCGGCCCCGACGGCTGGGGGGTGGCCGAGTACGAGGCCGCCGTGGCGCGGAGCGCGAGCGCCGAGCGGATCACCCGGCTCGGGTTCGTGGCCGAGGACGATCGGGCGGCGCTGCTCGCCGGGGCGGCCGCGGTGGCCGTGCCCTCCCACTACGAGGGGTTCGGGCTCACCGCGCTCGAGGCCATGGCGGCCGGGCGGCCCGTCGTGGCCTCGGACCGGGGCAGCCACCCCGAGGTCGTGGCCGACGCCGGGCTGCTCGTGGATCCCACCCCCGCCGCGCTGGCCGAGGCCCTCGACCGGGTCCTCGGCGACGGCGCCCTCGCCGGCGCCCTCGGCGCGGCCGGGCGGGCGCGGGCCGCCCGCTACACCTGGGAGGCCACGGCCCAGGGCATCGTCGACCTCTGGGGGCGGGTTCGGCTCGCCCAGCCCGCCTAACTAGGCTCACCCCGATGACCCCCGCCGAGCTTCCCGCCTGATGCGCGCGCTCGTCACCGGCGCGTCCGGCTTCGTGGGCCGGCACCTCGTGGCCCACCTGGAGGCCAGCGGGGACGAGGTCGTCCGCCTCGACCGCAGCGAGGACCCCGGCGTGGACATCACCGACGCCGACGCCGTCGGGGCCGCGGTCGCGGACGCCCGCCCGGAGGTGATCTACCACCTCGCCGGCTGGGCCGACGTCGGTGCGTCGTGGCGGAACCCCCGGGAGGTCCTGCGCGTCAACGCCGAGGGGACCCTGAACGTGCTCGAGGCGGCCCGAGCGGCCGGCGTCGAGCGGGTGGTCGCCGTCGCCAGCGCGGACGTGTACGGCCTCGTCCAGGAGCACGAGCTCCCGCTCACCGAGACGTCGCCGCTGCGGCCCACGTCGCCCTACGCCGCCTCGAAGGTGGCCGCCGACGCCATCGCCCAGCAGGCCTTCCTCGGCCACGGCCTCGCCGTGGTGCGGGTGCGCCCGTTCAACCACCTGGGCCCGGGCCAGGCCGAGGGGTTCGTGGCGCCCGCCATCGCCGCCCGCGTGGCGCGCGCCGAGCGGGAGGGCCAGACCGAGATCCCCGTCGGCAACCTGAGCGCCCGGCGGGACTTCACCGACGTCCGCGACGTGGTGCGGGCGTACCGGATGCTCGCGATCGACGGCGAGCCCGGCGAGGTCTACAACGTCTGCTCCGGCCGGGACGTCGCCATCTCCGAGCTCGCGGACGAGCTGGCCCGCCTCGCCGACCGGCCGATCCGGCTCGTGCAGGACCCCGAGCTCATGCGCCCCGTGGACCTCCCGGTCCTGCGGGGCGACGCCTCGAAGCTGACCGCGGCCACGGGCTGGACGCCCGAGGTGCCGCTCACCCAGAGCCTTTCCGACCTCCTCGACGACATGCGCGCCCGCGTGGCGTCGAGCTGACCCCGACAGGAGACCCGATGACCAAGCGCGCCCTCATCACCGGCATCACCGGCCAGGACGGCTCGTACCTCGCTGAGCTGCTGCTCGACAAGGGCTACGAGGTGGTCGGCATGGTCCGCCGGAGCAGCACCACCAACTTCGAGCGCATCGCCCACCTCCAGGACCGCCTGATCCTCGATCCCTACACCTCCTCCGGCGACCTGCTCGACGAGGCGTCGCTCATCTCGATCCTGCGCGAGGTGCAGCCCGACGAGGTCTACAACCTCGCGGCGCAGTCCTTCGTGCAGACCTCGTTCAACCAGCCGGTGCTGACCGGTGAGATCACCGCCCTCGGCGTGACCCGCCTGCTCGACGCCATCCGGATCGTGAACCCCGAGATCCGCTTCTACCAGGCGTCCTCGAGCGAGATGTTCGGCAAGGTCCAGGAGGTCCCGCAGACCGAGAAGACGCCGTTCTACCCGCGGTCCCCCTACGGCGTGGCCAAGCTCTACGGCCACTGGATCACCGTGAACTACCGCGAGTCCTACGGCCTGCACGCCTCCTCGGGCATCCTCTTCAACCACGAGAGCCCCCGCCGCGGCCTCGAGTTCCTGCCCCGCAAGGTCAGCCACGGCGTGGCCCAGATCAAGCTCGGCCTGGCCAAGGAGCTCCGCCTCGGCAACCTCGAGGCCGAGCGCGACTGGGGCTTCGCCGGTGACTACGTCGAGGCGATGTGGCTCATGCTCCAGCAGGACACGCCGGACGACTACGTCGTCGCCACCGGGGAGACGCACTCGGTCCGCGAGTTCGTGCAGATCGCCTTCGAGCACGCCGGGCTCGACTGGGAGGACCACGTCGTGATCGACGAGCGCTTCTTCCGCCCCGCCGAGGTGGACCTGCTGATCGGCAACCCGGAGAAGGCCGAGCGGGTCCTCGGGTGGCAGCGCCGGACGAGCTTCGAGGAGCTCGTCACGATGATGGTCGACGCCGACATCGAGCTGCTCTCGGGTCGGCTGAAGGGCATCAGCTGATCACCGTCCTCGCCGGCGGGGTGGGCGCGGCCCGCCTGCTGGCGGGGCTCGTGCGGGTCGTGCCGCCGGACGAGGTCACCGCCGTGGTGAACGTGGCCGACGACGTCGAGCTGCACGGGCTCCACATCAGCCCTGACCTGGACACGGTCACCTACACCGTGGCCGGGGCCATCGACCGGGAGCGGGGCTGGGGCCTCGCCGGGGAGACCTGGCGCGCCATGGAGGCGCTCCGACGCTTCCCCCGCGCGCGGGCCTGGTTCAACCTCGGTGACCAGGACCTGGCCACCCACCTGTACCGGACGGACCGCCTGCGGGCCGGCGCGTCGCTCACCGAGGTCACGGCGGAGATCGCGGCGGCCTTCGGCCTGTCCCTCCGGCTGCTGCCGGTGACCGAGGACCCGGTGCGCACCGTGGTCTCCACGGCCGAGGGCGACCTCGGCTTCCAGGAGTACTTCGTCCAGCGCCAGCACGCCGTGACCGCCACGGCGGTGCGCTTCGACGGCGCCGAGGCGGCCCGGCCCACGCCAGCCGTCCTCGAGGCCCTCGCGGCGGCCCGCCGGGTCGTGATCGCCCCCTCCAACCCGATCGTCTCGATCGGTCCGGTCCTCGCCGTGCCCGGCGTCCGGGAGGCGGTCGAGGCCCGTCGGGACGACGTCGTGGCCGTGTCGCCGATCATCGCCGGCGCCGCGCTGAAGGGGCCCGCCGACCGCCTGCTGCGAGAGCTCGGCCACGAGTCCTCGGTCGTCGGCGTCGCCCGCCTCTACGCGCCGCTCGCCTCGACCCTGGTCGTGGACGAGGCCGACGCCGACCTGGCCGACGCCGTCGAGGCCGAGGGGCTGCGCTGCGTCGTCGCGCCGACGATCATGCACGACGCCGAGGCGGCGGCCCGGCTCGGCGAGGTGGTGCTGTCGTGAGGCTCGAGATCTTCCCGGTCGAGGGCGTGCCCGAGGTGCGCCAGGGCGACGACCTCGCCGCGCTCCTCGTCGCGGCCTGCCCTGACCTCGCCGACGGCGACGTCCTCGTCGTCACGCAGAAGGTCGTCTCCAAGGCGGAGGGCGCGATGCGCCGCATCGACCCTGACGATCCGCGCGGCCACCGCAGCATCGTCGAGGAGGAGGCGGTCCGCGTCGTGCGCCGCCGCGGCGACCTCGTGATCGCCGAGACCCGGCACGGCTTCGTGTGCGCGAACGCCGGGGTGGACCTCTCGAACGTCGACGACGGCTGGGCTGCCCTCCTCCCCGAGGACAGCGACCGCTCGGCTCGGCGCATCCGGGACGGCATCCGGGCCCGGGCCGGGGTGGAGGTGGCCGTGATCATCTCCGACACCTTCGGCCGCCCCTGGCGGCGGGGTCTGACCGACGTCGCCATCGGCTGCGCCGGCATCCGGGCCGTCGTCGACCTCCGGGGCACGGAGGACTCGCGAGGTCGCGAGCTGCAGGTCACCGAGGTATGCGTGGTGGACGAGCTGGCCGGCGCGGCCGAGCTCGTGATGGGCAAGGCGGGCGGCATCGCAGCCGCCGTGGTCCGGGGCGTGGACCCGGCCTGGCTCGGCCGCGGCGAGGTGCGGGCCGAGGTGGTCCGGGCGCCGGCCGAGGACCTCTTCCGCTAGGTCAGCCGGTCGGGCACAGATCGGGGGCGCTGCCGCGGCTCAGCCGCGGAACCAGCGCAGGACCTCGGTGACGCCGGCCTCGAGCGTCGTCCACGGCTCCCAGCCGAGGTGGATGCCGGCCCGGCCGGGGTCCAGGCAGCTGCGGGCGAGCTCGCCCTGGCGGGCGGGGGCGTACGTCGCCGGCTCGGTCACGCCGGCCGCCTTCGCCATCGTCTCGTAGAGCTCGTTGACGGAGGTCTCGACCCCGGTGCCGATGTTGCACAGCAGGCCGCTCCCCCGGTCGGCGGCCCGCACGAAGGCGTCCACCACGTCGTCCACGTAGACGAAGTCGCGGGTCTGGCGGCCGTCACCGAAGATCGTGCAGGGCTTCCCCTCGAGGAGCAGGCCGGCGAAGATCGCCACCACGCCCGCCTCGCCGTGGGGGTCCTGACGGGGCCCGTAGACGTTGGCGAGGGCCAGCGACGTGAACTCGAGCTCGTGGAGCTCGCGGTAGGCGAACAGGTAGTCGGTGACGACCTTCTTGGCCACGCCGTACGGCGACACCGGCTGCTGCGGGTGGGACTCCTTCACCGGCAGGTCCCGGGGGGCGGGCTCGCCGTAGATGGTGCCGCCGCTCGAGGCGAACACGACCTTGCGGCTCCCGGCCCGGCGGGCGCCCTCGAGCACGTTGAGGCTGCCGACGACGTTCACCTCGGCGTCGAACACCGGGCGAGCGACCGACACGCGGACGTCGGCCTGCGCGGCGAGGTGGAAGACCACCTCCGGCTGGCGGCGCTCGATGAGGGCGACGACCTCCGGGTCCCGGATGTCGATCCGGTGCACGGTGAGGTCGTTGCTGCGGTCGGCTCGGGCCTCGGCCAGGTTGGCCAGCGAGCCGCTCGAGAGGTCGTCGACGACGTCCACGGCGTGGCCCTCTGCGAGCAGGCGGTCCACGAGGGTGGAGCCGATGAAGCCGGCTCCCCCGGTCACGAGCGCCTTCATGATCAGCCCTCCGGGATGCGGGCGCCGTCGAGCGTCGCGCCCTCGGGCACGACGACGTCGTCGCCGAGCACGGTGAGTCCGGTCACGGTGGCCCCGCGGCCGACGGTGGCGCGGGGGCCGACGATGCTGCCCTCGACCGTGGCGCCCTCCTCGACGACCGCGCCCGGCAGGACGACCGAGCGGGTGACGGTGGCGCCGGCGGCGATGCGGGCGCCGGGGCCGACCACCGAGCTCGCGGCCGTGCCCTCGACCGTCGCCGTCTCGTGCACGCCCGGGGCGGGGGTGCCGCGCAGACCGCCGATCAGGTCGAGGTTGGCCTGGAGGTAGGTGGCCGGGGTGCCGGCATCGATCCAGTAGGTGCCGCCGTCACGGGCGAAGAGGCGCCCCTCGGCGGCCATGGCCGGGAACGTGACGCGCTCGACGTTGACCTTCTGCCCGGCCGGGATCCGGTCGAGCACGGAGGGCTCGAGCACGTAGGTGCCCGCGTTGATGAGGTTCGTGGGCGCCTCGTCGCGCGGCGGCTTCTCGATGAAGGCCTGCACGCGCCCGTCGGGATCGGTGGGCACGACGCCGTAGGCGGAGGGGTCCTCGACCTTGGTGAGGGCGATGGTGCCCTCGGCCCCGGCGGCGTCGTGGAACTGCACGAGCGCCCGCACGTCGAGGTCGGTCAGGACGTCGCCGTTGACGACGAGGAAGCGCTCGCGGATGCCGGCGAAGTCCGCCGCGAAGCGGATCGCCCCGGCCGTGTCGAGCGGCTCGGGCTCGACGGCGTACTCGAGGCGAACGCCGGCGTGCTCCCCGTCCGGGTAGGCCTCGACGAAGGCGTCGGGGCGGTAGCCGAGGGACAGGACGGCGGCCTCGACGCCGTGGCGGCCGAGGTGCTCCACCACGTGCTCGATCATCGGCCGGTTGAGCACCGGCACCATCTGCTTGGGCGTGGAGAGGGTGAGCGGGCGCAGGCGCGTCCCGAACCCTCCGACGAGAACGACAGCCTTCACGTCAGCCGCCGATCACGGCGCGGCCGTGGTGGTCGTCTCGTCGCCGGCGGCTGTGGTGGTCGTGGCGTCGTCCGCCGCGCCGCTCGTGGCCGCGTCGCCCTCCGCGGTGTCCGTGGTGTCGGACGTGTCGGTGTCACCGTCGGCCGGCTCGCTCGTGGTGGTCACGGCACCCGAGCCGTCCACCGCGCCGAGGGCGGCGAGGTTGTCCGAGCTCGGCGGCTTCGGGATCTCCGCGTCGGGGTCGCCGAAGTAGATGGTGAGGCCGGCGCCGTCCTCGTTCAGGCGGAGGCCCTTGAAGTCGCCGCTCCAGATCATCGGGTCGTCCTCGGTGAACTGGACGTTCTTCCAGTAGGCGACGCGCAGCTGCGGGTCGTCGACCCCCTCGCACTCGGTCTTGCCTTCCTCGAAGGTCTGACCGAAGTACTCGAGCTTGGAGTCGCTGAGCGAGACGTCGAAGCCGCCCTCCTCCCGGGCGTTCTCGAAGTAGCGCCCGAGGGTGGCGTTCGCGCCCACGCCCAGCTCGGAGTGGGGGTGGACGTGGATGACGCCGTCGGTGTGGGTGTGGATGCCCACCCGGGTGTTGAAGCCGGGGATGTCCTGGAGCCACTCGCCGCAGGCGTAGACGCCGATCGACTGGTGGATGTGGTCCGAGAGCTGCGGGAACTCCATCAGCTGGTTCCGGCGATCCTCCCGGGCGTAGACGACCAGGGCGAGGCCGAGGACGACGACGAGGGTGATCGCGCCCGGGAACAGGAGGCTCCGGGGCTGACCGGACGACGTGCGACCGCCGGCCCGGGCCGCGCGGGCGACCTTCTTCGAGGAGGATGCCTTGCCCATAAGGTCGCCCACCCTACAAGAGCGGCCCTCGCCGACCCATTCAGCGGCGGCGCCCGACGAGGGCCCGGCGGTACGCCGCGAGCAGGCCCTGGGCGTTGGCCGCCCACGAGAACCGGGGGGCCCGGGCGCGGGCGGCGGCCTCGAGGCGGGCCCGCTCCCCCGGGTCGCCGAGGAGCCGGGCGAGGGCGGCGGTCCAGCCCGGCAGGTCGTCGGGGTCGACGAGGACGCCGGCGTCGCCCACGACCTCGGGCAGCGCCGTGGCCGAGGCCGCGACGACGGCCCGCCCGTGCACGAGCCCCTCCGCGGCGGGGAGGCCGAAGCCCTCGTAGCGGGACGGCACGGCGACCACGGTGGCCAGGCGGTAGAGGCCCTGGACGTCCTCGGCCGGGATCCGGCCGGGCCGACGGACGCGGTCGCCGACCCCGAGGGTGCGAGCCAGCTCGAGGACGGCCGTCTCCTCCTGCCCGGGGCCGCCGGGCAGGACGAGCACGGCGTCGGGGTGGTCGGCGGCCACGGCGGCGAAGGCCCGCACGAGCAGGGCGTGGTTCTTGTGGGGGTAGGTGATGCCCGGGTACAGCACGACCGGCCCGGGGAGGTCGTAGCGGCGGCGCAGCACGTCCTCGGTGGTGCCCGGCCCGGTGGTGACGCCGTGGTGGACGACGACGAGCCGCTCAGCGACCTCGGGGAAGCGGGCGCGCACGGTCCCGGCGACGTGCTCGCTGGGGACGACCACGACCCGGGCCGCGGCCAGGGAGCGGGGCACGGCCACGGCGAGGTAGGCCCGCTTCACGCGGCCGTGGGTGGCCCGGGCCTCGAGGGGCTGGAGGTCGTGCAGGGTGAGGAGCGCGGGGGCGGTGCGCACCGGTGGCACGGTGCCCCCGGCGTGGTGCACGAGCGCGGCCCCGCGCGTGCGGGCGGCCAGCCACGTGGACTCGGCCACGAGGCGGGGCGGGCGCGAAACGGTCGAGACGGGGGCCGTCTCCACGCGGAAGCGCTCGGCCAGGTCCGGGTGGGCGTCGAGCAGCTCGCGGGAGCAGAGGAGGCGCAGCGCGAGGTCGTCGGGCGCCTCGTCGGACACCGCCCGCAGGCTGGCCAGCGTGGACTCCTCGCTGCCGCCCACCCGGCCCGGGGCCAGCCACAGGAGGTTGACGGCGACGTCGGCCGGGCCGCTCACCGGCGCCGCGCCTCCTCGTAGGCGGCGACGGTGGCGTCGGCCGTGCGGGCCCAGGTGAAGGTGGCGGCCCGGTCCCGGGCCCGCGCGGCCTCCCCCGCCGCGTCCTCGCGGCGCCGCTCGAGGGCGGTGGCGAGCCCGGCGGCGATGCTGTCCACGTCGAGCGGGTCGACGAGCACCCCGGCATCGCCCGCCACCTCGGCCGTCGCCGTCCCCCGCGACGTGACGACGGTGGCGCCCTGGACCATCGCCTCGAGGACCGGCAGCCCGAATCCCTCCCGCAGGCTCGGGTAGGCCACCACGGCGGCCGCCGCGTAGAGCGCGTCCAGGTCCTCCCGGGGCAGGAACCCGACGCGGCGGACGCCGGTGGGGTCGAGGTCCTCGTGCCAGCCGTCCGGGCCCGCGACCACGAGGTCGACGTCGTCGCGCCCCAGCCGCCGGTGGGCCTCGATCAGCCGAGGCAGGTTCTTGCGGGGCTCGAGCGTGCCGGCGAAGAGGACGAACGGGCGGGTGAGCCCGTGGCGGGCCCGGGCCGCCTCGACCGCAGCCGCGTCGACCGGCGCGGACGCCGTCGCCCAGGGGACGAGGTGGGTGCGGCCGACCTCGATGCCGGCGGCGACGCAGTCGGCCCGGGTGGCCTCCGACGGGCACAGGACGGCGGCCGCCTCGGCCCGGACGAGGTCGAGGAAGCGGGTGAACACGGAGACGCCGCGGCGGGTGAAGTGCCCGGGCTCGTGCAGGAAGTGCAGGTCGTGGACGGTCGCCACCCAGGGCGCCCGGGACGCCGAGGCCACGTGCGCGGTGGCGTGGACGACGTCGACGGGGCCCGTGGCCCGCTCCACGTGGGGGCGGCGCAGGCGCTGCCACGCGTCGTAGAGCGGGATGCGGGGCAGCGGGAGCTGCCGCACGGGGATGGACGGGGCCCACGCCGCCGGCGGGGGCTGCCGGTGCCAGGCGCTCACGCCGATCTGCTCGACGTCGCCGCGGGCCGCGACGGCCCGCACGGCGTCGAGCACGGCCCGAGCCGAGCCGCCGGGGACCTGGTGCCAGACCTGCTCGAGGGTGACCGCGACGCGCACTGCCTCGGAGTCTGACAGACCGGTCACTAGGCTCTGCGCCCATGTCCTGCCCCGACCTCGACACCGCCCAGGCCCGATGAAGGTCCTGGTCACCGGGAGCGCCGGCCTGATCGGCTCCGAAGCGGTCGAGTTCTTCGACGGGCTCGGATTCGCCGTCCACGGCGTCGACAACAACATGCGTGCCGACTTCTTCGGCCCTGGCGGGGACACCACGTGGAACCGCCAGCGCCTCGAGTCCGTGTGCACCCGCTACACCCACCACGAGCTGGACATCCGCGACCGGGCTGGCGTCGAGGAGCTCTTCCGCAGGGAGCGCTTCGAGCTGGTGATCCACGCCGCCGCGCAGCCGAGCCACGACCTGGCCGCGTCCCGCCCCTTCGACGACTTCGACGTGAACGCCGGGGGGACGCTGAACCTCCTCGAGGCGTGCCGTCGCCACACCCCCGAGTCCGTGTTCATCACGGTCTCCACGAACAAGGTGTACGGCGACAACCCGAACAAGGTGCCGCTCGTCGAGCTGGAGACCCGCTGGGACTACGCCGACCCCGCCCTCGAGCAGGGCATCGACGAGTCGATGCCGATCGACGGCTGCCTGCACTCGCTCTTCGGCGCGTCGAAGGTGGCGGCCGACGTGCTGACCCAGGAGTACGGCCGGTACTTCGGGATGCCCACGGCGGCGTTCCGGGGCGGCTGCCTGACCGGCCCCCACCACTCCGGCGTGGAGCTGCACGGGTTCCTCAGCTACCTCGTGCACACCGCGTTGCGGGAGGGGCCGTACACGATCTTCGGCTACAAGGGGAAGCAGGTCCGCGACCAGATCCACTCGGCCGACGTGATCAGCGCCTTCTGGACCTTCGCCCAGGACCCCCGCCCCGGCGAGGCCTACAACCTCGGCGGCGGCAAGGCGAACGCCGCCAGCCTGCTCGAGTGCGTCGAGATGATCGCCGAGGCCAGCGGCGGGAAGCGCCCGAAGCTGACCTACGACGAGCAGGCCCGGATCGGCGACCACATCTGCTACTACACCGACATGGGGAAGTTCCGGTCGCACTACCCGGGCTGGAAGCAGGAGCACGACCTCCCGTCGATCGTCGACGAGATGGTCTCCTCGGTCGCCCGCCAGATGGGCTGACCCCTGGTGCGGCTGACCCTCGTCAACCAGTTCTACGCGCCGGACATCAGCCCGACCGCGCAGCTCGCCGCGTCCCTGGCCGAGCACCGGGCGCGGGCGGGCGACGAGGTGACGGTGGTGACGGGGCGGGGCGGGTACCTCGAGGGTCTGGCCCGCAGCGGGCAGACGGCGGCCCCGGCCGGCGTCCGGGTGCGCCGGGTGTGGACGCCTGACGTCGGGAAGTCGACCCGCCTCCGCCGGGTCACCGGGTACGCGACGTTCTTCCTCGGCAGCCTCGCCCGCCTCCTCGCGGCACCCCGCCAGGACGTGGTCGTGGCGATGACCACCCCGCCGTTCGTGCTCGTGACGGCGGTGGCCCACAAGCTGCTGCGCCGCGACGTGCGGGTCGTGCTGTGGAGCATGGACTGCTATCCGGACGCGGCCGAGCGCTTCGGCGAGATCTCCCCGGACAGCCGGGCCAGCCGGGCCCTGCGCCGGCTGAACCGGGTGCTGCTCCGCCGGGTCGACGACGTCGTGGCCCTCGACGGGGCGATGGTCGAGCTGCTCCGCCAGTACGTCACCCCGGCCCGGGAGCCCCGATTCCACGTGATCCCGAACTGGGAGCGGGCCTCGCTCTTCCCGCCGCCGGCGGAGGGGGCGCCCGTGTGGCCCGGCTACGAGCGGCTCGGCATCGCCGACCGCCCGGTCGTCGTGTACCTCGGGAACACCGGCATCGGGCACCGCTTCGACACCGTGCTCGACGCCGCGGACCGTCTCGGCGACGACGTCGCCTTCCTCTTCATCGGGGGCGGGGCCCGCTGGCAGGAGCTGCAGGACGAGGTGGCCCGGCGACGGCTCCGCAACGTCCGCTTCCACGACTACGTGCCGAAGGAGGACACCCCGGCGGTGATGGCGGGGGCGGCCGGCGCGCTGATCACCCTCGACGACCGCTCCCTCGGCGTGATGAGCCCGTCCAAGCTCCACAGCAACCTCGCCGCCGGGCTGCCGGTCGTCTACGTCGGGCCGACGGGGTCGAACGTGGACGAGGCCATCGACGCCACCGGGTGCGGCTGGTCGCTGCGCCACGGCGACGTCGACGGGCTCGTCGAGGCGGTGCGGGCCCTGCCCGCCCCGGAGGTCCGGGCGCGCGCCCGCCGGGCCTTCGAGGAGCGCTACTGCGACGAGGCCACGCTGCCTCGGTTCGACGCGGTGCTCGACCGGGAGGGCTGAACCCGCCCGGTCGACCGGTCAGAGGCCGAGGCGCTCCTCGAAGTAGCGGGCGGTGCGCTCGAGCCCGGTCCGCAGGTCCACCTCGGGCTCCCAGCCGAGCCGCTCGCGGGCGAGGTTGATGTCGGGGCGGCGCTGCGTGGGGTCGTCGGCCGGGAGCGGCTCGAAGACGATCTCGCTCGACGAGCCCGTGACCTCGACGGCCAGCTGGGCGAGCTCGAGGATCGTGTGCTCGGTGCCGGGGTTCCCGATGTTGACCGGGGTGGTGATGTCGCTGTCGAGCAGGGCGAGGAAGCCGCGGATCTCGTCGTCGACGTAGGTGAACGAGCGGGTCTGGCTGCCGTCGCCGTAGACGGTGATCGGCTTGCCCTCGAGGGCCTGGGTGAGGAAGTTCGAGACGGCCCGGCCGTCGTCGGGGCGCATGTGCGGCCCGTACGTGTTGAAGATGCGCACGATGCGCACGTCGAGGCCGTGGTGGCGGTGGTACGCCATCGTCATCGCCTCGGCGTAGCGCTTGGCCTCGTCGTACACGCCGCGGGGGCCGATCGGGTTCACGTTGCCCCAGTACGTCTCGGGCTGGGGGTGCACGAGCGGGTCGCCGTAGACCTCGCTCGTGGAGGCGAGGAAGAACTTCGCCCCCTTGGCCTTGGCCAGGCCGAGGCAGTTGTGCGTGCCGAGGCCGCCGACCTTCAGGATCTGGATCGGGATGCGCTCGAAGTCCACCGGCGAGGCGGGGCTGGCGAGGTGCATCACGACGTCGACCTCGCCGGGCACCCACACGTACGAGCTGACGTCGTGCTCGACGAAGGTGAAGCCGGGGCGGGCGAAGAGGCGCTCGACGTTCGTGACCGAGCCCGTGACGAGGTTGTCGATGGCGACGACCTCGTCCCCGCGGGCCAGCAGGGCCTCGCAGAGGTGGGACCCGAGGAAGCCGGCGCCGCCGGTGACGACGACCCGCGCCATCAGGCCCGCCCGATGCCCTGGTACTCGAAGCCGCGCCGCACGAACGCCGCCCGGTCGAGGAGGTTCCGGGCGTCCATGACCGCCCGGCCCGCCATGGCGTCGGTGACCTTGTCGAGGTCGAGCCAGCGGAACTCGTCCCACTCGGTGAGCACGGCGAGCACGTCGGCGTCCTGCACGGCGGCGTACGGGTCCTCGACGACCTCGATCCCCTCGATCGGACCGGGGCCCGAGGGGTCGTAGGCCCGCACGAGCGCGCCTCGGGACGCCAGACGCTGGAGGATGGCGATGGCGGGCGACTCGCGCAGGTCGTCGGTGCGGGCCTTGAAGGTGAGACCCCAGGCTCCGACCCGCTTGCCCTCGACGCTCCCGCCGGCGAGGGCCTCGATCTTGTCGGCCACCCGGTTGAGCTGCTCCTCGTTGACCTCGACGACGCCCTTCAGGAGGTGGAAGTCGTAGCCGGCGTCCTCGGCGATGCGGATCATCGCCCGGGTGTCCTTGGGGAAGCAGCTGCCGCCCCACCCGGGGCCCGGCTTCAGGAACTCGTGGCCGATCCGGGTGTCGTAGCCCATGCCGAGGGCGACGTCCTTGATGTCCGCGCCCACGGCCTCGCACACCGCGGCGATGGCGTTGATGAAGGAGATCTTCGTGGCCAGGAAGGCGTTGGCGGCGTACTTGATGGTCTCGGCGCTGGCCGGGTCGGTGACGATGACCGGGGCGGTGATGCCGAGGTACAGGGACGACACCTTCACGGCGGCGTTCTGGTCGTCGGCGCCGATGACGATGCGATCGGGGTTGAGGAAGTCGTGGACGGCCGAGCCCTCGCGGAGGAACTCGGGGTTCGACACGACGGAGACGTCGCTGCGGCCGAGGGCCCGCTCGACGACGCGGGTGGAGCCCACCGGCACGGTCGACTTGTTCACCACCACGGCCTCGGAGGGCAGCACCGGGCCGATCTCCTCCGCGGCCGCCTCGATGTAGGAGAGGTCGGCGGAGCCGTCGGCGCCCTGGGGCGTGGGGACGCAGAGGTAGGCCACCTCGCACGTCTCGGCCGCCGTGGCGGCGCCGAGCACGAAGGTGAGGCGGCCGCTCTCGATGCCGTCCTTCACCAGCTCGTCGAGCCCGGCCTCGAGGATCGGCACCTCGCCGCGGCGCAGGCGCTCGACCTTGTCGGCGTCGATGTCGGCGCAGACCACGTCGTGCCCGAGGTGGGCGAAGCACGCCCCGGTGGTGAGCCCGACGTAGCCGGTGCCGATGACGGCGATCTTGGTCATGTGTCCGCCTCCGCGGGTCGGGTGGTCAGGTGCGGACGCCCAGCTCGGCGAGCAGGCGCGCGAGGGAGTCACGGTAGTGCGGGAGCAGCGGGAACCCCCCGAAGCGGAGGGCCGCGTTGTCCAGCACGGAGTTCGCCGGCCGGGGGGCCGGGCGGGGCGGGTCGAGGTCGGCGGTGGCGATGGGCCGGACCTTGCCGGGGTCGTGGCCGGCCAGCTCGAGGATGTCCCGCACGAAGCCGTACCAGGTGGTCTCCCCCTGGTTGGTGACGTGGAAGGTGCCGGGGACCCGGGACAGCCCGAGGCGCCGGACGGCGACGGCGAGGTCCGCCGTGAAGGTGGGGCAACCCCGCTGGTCGTCGACGAAGGCCAGCTCCGGCCGGTCGGCGAGGCCGAGGACCGTCTTCACCATGTTGCGGCCGTGGGCGCCGCAGACCCACGCCGTGCGCACGATCGTGTGGGCGGGGTCGACCTCCTGCTCGCCGCCGAGCTTCGAGCGCCCGTAGGTGGACAGCGGGTTCGGCTGGTCCCACTCCACGTACGGCGCGGGCTTGTCGCCGGCGAAGACGTAGTCGGTGCTGACCTGCACGACGTGGGCGCCCACGTGGCGGGCTGCCTCGGTGACCCAGCGCACGCCGAGGGCGTTGACCCGGAAGGCGCGGTCGGGGTCGGCCTCGCAGTCGTCCACGGCGGTCCACGCGCCGGCGTTGACGACGAGGTCGGGGGCGGTGCTGGTGATCGCGGCGAGGACCGAGTCCCGGTCCCCGAGGTCGAGCTGCGCGGAGGAGCAGGCGACGACCTCGTCCCCCGCGGCCGCGCAGTGGCGGGCGAGGTCCTGGCCCAGCTGCCCGGCGGCACCGGTGATCAGGACCCGCACGTCAGCCGCGCTCCTTGAGGGGGCGCCACCACCACTCGTTGTCTCGGTACCAGGCGACGGTGGCCTCGAGGGCCTCGTCGAGGGTGTGCTGCTTGGTCCAGCCGAGCGCGGTGATCTTCGAGATGTCGACCGAGTACCGCCGGTCGTGCCCGAGCCGGTCCTCCACGTACTCCACGTACGACTCGTCCCGGCCCAGCAGCGCCAGCAGCTTGTCCACCAGCACCCGGTTCGGGGTCTCGTTCCCCGCCCCGATGTTGTAGATCTCCCCCGCCGCCCCGCGGCGCAGCACGAGATCCACCCCCGCGCAGTGGTCGTCCACGTACAACCAGTCCCGCTCGTTCAACCCGTCCCCGTACAGCGGGATCCGCTTCCCCTCCAGCAGGTTGGTCGTGAACAGCGGGATCGCCTTCTCCGGGTACTGGAACGGCCCGAAGTTGTTCGTGCACCGCGTCACCGACACGTCCAACCCGAACGTGTGGTGGTACGCCAGCGCGATCAGATCCGACCCCGCCTTCGACGCCGAGTACGGCGACCGCGGCTCCAACGGGTCCGTCTCCCTCGACGACCCCACCTCCACCGACCCGTACACCTCGTCGGTGCCGATGTGGACGACTCGGTCGATGCCGAGGCGACGGGCGGTGTCCATCACGACGTTGGTGCCGAAGCAGTTCGTGTGCACGAAGTCGTCCGAACCCACGATCGACCGGTCTACGTGGCTCTCCGCCGCGAAGTGGACGACGGCGTCACACCCCTGCATGGCCTTCTCGAGGCTGGCGGGATCGCAGATGTTGCCGTGGACGAAGGTGTACCGAGGGTCGTCGTCGACGTCCCTCAGCGTGGTCAGGTTCCCGGCGTACGTGAGCGCGTCGTACACGACGACCTCGTCGTCGGTGTTCGCAAGCACCCAGCGGACGTAGTTCGACCCGATGAATCCGGCCCCACCGGTTACCAGCTGCTTCATGAGGCTCCCTCGAGGTCGGCGAAGCGCGGCGCGCTGAGGTCCTTCTCGGAGATCTGGGCGCGGTCCTGCACATCGATCGGGATGGGCCACTGGATGCCGAGCGCAGGGTCCAGGGGGTTGCAAGCCAGCCCAGCCATCCCGGGCGCCCACTCCTCGTCGAAGCAGTAGAGGTACTGCGTCACACCGGGGGCTGTAGCCTGGAAGCCGTTGGCCACCCCCCTGGGGACCAGCACCTGGGTCCCGACCTCGAGGCTGACGGTGACGACCTCACCGTGGGTCGACGATCCGGGACGGAGGTCCACATAGGCTCCGAAGGCAGACCCGTGGACGACGCCGACGAGCTTGGTCATCGACTCGGCGTGGAGCCCGCGGATCCCGCCCTGAACCGTGGCGGTGACGTTGATCTGCGCCCATGGGCCGAGCTCCGGTACCCCGGCCGCCCGCAACGCCGAGCCCCGGTAGAACTCCCGAACGGTCCCTCGTTCGTCTGTCACCTGCTTCAACGTCATGACGAGCAGGCCGTCGATGACGGTGGGCCGGACATCGAAGTCGACGATCTCGCCCATCAGCGACGGCCCTCTTCGAACTCGAGGAAGCGCACGAGCATCTCGCCGTAGCCGCTCTTCTCGAGGTCGCCACCGTGCTCAGCGGCCTCGGCGAGGGCTCGCAGCTGATCCGCATCGATGAACCCCTCTCGGTAGGCAGCGGTCTCCGGTGCACCGATGAGGAGGCCCTTGCGGCGTTGCTGACCGGCCACCCACGTCTGGGCATCGAGGAGCGCGTCGAACGTCCCGACGTCGAACCACTCGGTGGAGAACGGGAGGGTCGAGACCTGCAGTCGTCCCTGCGCGAGGTAGGCGCTGTTCACACTGCTGATCTCGAGCTCGCCGCGAGCGCTCGGCGTGATCGACCGGGCCACCTCGACGACGCTGTTGTCGTAGAAGTACAGGCCCGGGATCATGAAGTTGGACGGCGGGTCGGCCGGCTTCTCGTGGACAGCGACGACGTTGCCCGAGGTGTCGAGCTCGAGCACGCCGTAGCGCTCCGGGTCCGGCACCCACAGGCCGAAGACCACGGCACCCTCGGGCGACGTGTACTGCTGCAGCTGCTCACCGAGCCCGTAGCCGTAGAAGATGTTGTCACCCAGGATCAGCGCGACGTCGTCGTCTCCGATGAACTCCTCACCGATCAGGAACGCTCTGGCGATTCCGTCGGGCTCCGGTTGCGCCGCGTACTCGAAGCGGCAGCCCCACTGCGATCCGTCGCCGAGGAGCCGCTCGAAGAGACCAAGCTGCTCGGGCGTGGAGATGACGAGCATCTCGTTGATGCGGGCGTGGATCAGCGTCGAGATCGGGTAGTAGACGAGCGGCTTGTCGTAGACGTGCATCAGCTGCTTCGACGTGCCGCGGCTGGCCGGGCTGAGCCGGGTCGCCCGACCCCCGGCGAGGACGATTCCCTTCATGCGCGAGCCCCGTCAGGGCGCGAGCGCGACGGGATCAACTGGTCGCGGCACATAGATCACTGATTCTTCCACGTGTGCCACGGGCGTCTCAGCACGACGACCTGGGATCGTCGGCCTCACCAGCGCTGGGACCACGCACCGTGGTCGTCGTCGTGGCGACCGTCGAGGTCGTCGTCGAGGCGCTCGACGAGTCGATCGTCGGCCAAGAGGTCGGGCTTGCTGAGGAGGGCGCTACCGGGTCGTCGCGCACGCCGACGAGGTCGGCGCCGGTGACCACCACGACGTCGGCGCTGAGGGGCCCGGAGACCTCCTCGAGGACGGCGGTGGGGTCGAGGTGGCGGGCCACGAGGTCGGCGGCCGCCTCCGCCCCGGCGACGTAGCGGACCGTCGTCCGGGCCACGTCGAAGCGCTCCGCCTCACCGGTGCCGACGGTCGTGAAGCCGACCTCCGCGAGCGCGTCGCTCACGGTCCGGGCCTGTCCGGGGAGGCCGGTGCCGTTGCGCACCTCCACCCGCACGTCGGCCGGCGTCAGCTCGGCCGAGCCGACGCCGCGGAAGATGCGCAGGATGGGCTCGGCCTCGGAGGCGACGAGGCGCAGGATCTCGGCCTGGCCGACCCGGTCGTCGACGACCGGGAGCACGTGGCGCTGGAGGCGCTCGGGCTCGAAGAGGCGGAACTGCAGCGCGAGGGAGGCGATGCCCTCGGCCCGCCACTGGTCGTCCACGGTCACCGCGCCGAGCACGGCGTCGAGCAGGCGGTCGAGCACGACGGGGTTGCGGGCGCCTCGGGTCACGGCGCGGCGCAGCGCGCTGATGATGAACTCCTGCTGACGGCGCATGCGGCCGTGATCGCCGGTGGGGTCGGTGCGCCAGCGCCCGTTCGGCTGCTGCTCCTCGTAGGTGCGGGAGCGCACGAAGGCGAGGGCCTGCTCCGGTGTGAGGGTCACGCAGCCGGCGGTGGGGACGTCGAGGAGGCTCTTGCGGTCCCGGGCCGGTGCGTCGAACCAGACGGGCACCCCGCCGATGACCTCGACGAGCTCTCGGAACGCGGCGAAGTCGACCTGCACGTAGTGGTGGATCGGGATCCCGAAGTAGCCCTCGATCGTGTCGATGAGCTCGGGTGCGCCCCCCTGCTGGATGGCCGTGTTGATGCGCTGGCTGCCCCCAGAGGCGAGCGGCACCCAGAGGTCCCGGGGGATGGAGAGGAGGTGGGCCTGCTCGGCGTCGGGCTCGACCCGCAGGACCATCATCGTGTCCGAGCGCAGGCCGCCGGCCCGGCCCTGGGCGACCGGGTCGTCGGGATCGAGGGCGCCGGCGCTGTCGATCCCGACGAGCAGGATGTTCTGGGGGTCGGACGACGCCACCTCCTCGGAGAGCACGGCCCCGAGCTGGACCCGACCGAGGCGGCTGTACTTCCGGTACGTGTACCCGAGGGCCGCCGCCGACCCGAGGAGGGCGACGACGATGGTGCTGCAGAGCGCGAGCACGGCCCGCTGCCCCCAGGTCCGCCGGGGTCGCGGGTCCCGCCGCGACCGCGCCCGCCGGGCGCTCACCGGACGGGGAGCCCCAGGGCGCGGGAGATCACGAGGCGCTGGACCTCGCTCGTGCCCTCCCCGATCTCGAGGATCTTGGCGTCGCGGTAGAAGCGGCCGACGGGCGTCTCGTCCATGAAGCCGTAGCCGCCGAAGACCTGGGTGGCGATGCGGGTGGCCGTGACGGCGGCCTCCGTGGCGTGCAGCTTCGCCATGGCCGCCGCCTGCGTGAAGGGCTGGCCGGTGTCGCGCTTCCAGGCCGCCTGGTACGTGAGGAGGCGGGCGGTCTCGGCCATGACGGCGAGGTCGGCGATCGGGAAGGCCACGCCCTGGTTGGTGCCGATGGGGCGGCCGAAGGCGTGGCGGTCCGCGGCGTAGGCGAGGCAGTGGTCGAGGCAGCCCTGGATGCACCCGACGGCGAGGGCGGCGATGGCGATGCGCCCCTCGTCGAGGACCTCGAGGAACTGGGCGAAGCCGCGGCCGCGGGCCCCCAGCAGGTTGGCCTCGGGGACGCGGCAGCCGGTGAAGGTGAGGCCGTGGGTGTCGGAGGCCCGCCACCCGACCTTGCGGTACGGGGGCTGCACCTCGAACCCGGGGGTGCCGGACGGGACGATGATCGTGCTGATCTCGCCGGGGCCGGTGCGCGCGGTGATCGTGACGAGCGAGGTGATCTCGGTGCCGGAGTTCGTGATGAACGCCTTCTCGCCGTCGATGACCCACTCCCCCGCGGCCTCGTCGAGGGTGGCGGTGGTGCGGGTGCCGCCGGCGTCGCTGCCCGCCTCGGGCTCGGTGAGGCCGAAGCCGCCGAGGGCCCGGCCCGCCACCAGGTCGGGCAGCCAGGTCTCGCGCTGCTCCTCGGTGCCGAAGCGGTAGATCGGGTTCGCGCCGAGGCCCACGCCGGCCTCGAGGGTGATGGCGATCGACTGGTCGACCCGGGCCAGCTCCTCGATGGCGATGCACAGCGTGGTCAGGTCGCCGTCGCCGCCGCCGTAGCGGGCGGGGAACGGGATGCCGAAGAGGCCGAGCTCGCCCATCTGGCGGACCACGTCGACCGGGAACCGGTGGTCGTGGTCCCACTCGGCCGCGTGCGGTGCGATCTCGCCCTCCGCGAACTCGCGGACGACCCGGCGCAGCGCCTCCTGCTCCTCGGTGAACTCGACGTGCACGGCGTCCCTCTCCCGGCGCCCGGGGCCGGGCGCACCGCCGCGCGATCGTACGCTGCCGGGCGTGCCGGCTCCGATCGACCCCGAACAGCCCCTGGCCGTCGTCGGCGGCCGGCTGGCCACGGAGCTCGTCGACGTCACCTCCGACCTGGCCGCCCTCGACAGCGAGGGGTTCTGGGCCGTGGTGCTCCCCTTCGAGGGCGACCCCGTGTGCGCCCGCTTCGCCCGGGTCCGCCCCGCCCGCCCCTGGCCGGGTCCGGCCTGGGTGGGCCCGGCCCGCGACGCCTGGACGAGCTCGCTCGACCGGACGGCCTTCACGGCCGGGGTCCGGGCCATCCGGGAGGCGATCGCGGCGGGCGACGTGTACCAGGTGAACCTGACGCGCCGGCTCGGCGCGCCTCTCCCGCCCGGGGCGGACGTGGCCGCCCTCGGCGCCGCGCTGGCCCAGGGGAACCCGTCGCCGTACCACGCCGTCGTCCGCCTCCCTGCCCACGGCTGCCTGGTCGCCTCGGCCTCGCCCGAGCGGTTCCTGCGGCGCGACGGCGACCTCGTCGAGTCCGCGCCGATCAAGGGCACCGCACCGGACCCGAGCGGGCTCACCGGCAAGGACCGGGCGGAGAACGTGATGATCGTGGACCTCGTGCGCAACGACCTCGGGCGGGTGTGCGAGTTCGGGTCGGTCGTGGTCCCGTCCCTGCTGGCGCTCGAGCACCACCCCGGGCTCGTCCACCTCGTGTCGACCGTGACCGGCCGGCTGCGGCCCGGGCGGGGCTGGGCCGACGCCATCGAGGCGACCTTCCCGCCCGGGTCGGTGACGGGGGCGCCGAAGCTGGCCGCCCTCGAGCACATCGCCCGCCTCGAGCCGGTGCCCCGCGGCGTGTACTGCGGCGCGGTCGGCTGGGTGGACGCGGATCGGCGGGCCGGCGACCTGAACGTCGCCATCCGCACCTTCTGGGTGGAGGACGGCCAGCTCTGCCTCGGCACCGGCGGAGGCATCACCTGGGACAGCGACCCCGACGACGAGTGGGAGGAGACGGAGCTGAAGGCTCGACGCCTCCTCCAGGTGGCGTCAGGATCCGGGCATGGCTGAGGGTCGCATCTGGCTCGACGGTGCGCTCGTCCCGATCGAGGCGGCGCACGTGCCCGTCACCGACCGGGCGTTCACCGTCGGCGACGGGGTGTTCGAGTCCCTGCGCGCCGACGGCGGGGTCCCCTTCGCCCTGAGACGACACCTCGCCCGGCTCCGCCGATCGGCCGAGCGGGTGGGGTTGACCGTGCCGTGGTCCGACGAGGAGCTGCGGGCTGCGGTGGCGGCGGTCCTGGCCGCCGAGCCCCGCGACCACGCCAGGGTGCGGATCACGGTGTCCGCGGGCAGCGGCCCTGTCGGCACGCCCCGCGGCGCGGGTCGGCCCACGGTCGTCGTCACCGCCGCCCCCAGCGCGCCCCGGCCGCCGACCACCGCGGTCTGCACCGCCCCGTGGCCGCGCAACGAGCGCAGCCCCCTGGCCGGGGTGAAGTCGACCTCGTACGGCGAGATGGTGCTCGCGCTGGCCCACGCCGAGGCCCGGGGCTGCGGCGAGGCCCTCCTCGCCACCACGACCGGGCTGCTCTCCGAGGCGACGGGGTCCAACGTGTTCGTCGTGCTCGGCGGCCGGCTCGTCACGCCGCCGCTGTCCTCCGGGTGCCTCCCGGGCGTGACCCGTGCGCTCGTGCTCGAGCTGACCGACGCGGTCGAGGAGGACGTGCCGATGGCTGCGCTCGCCGAAGCCGACGAGGTGTTCCTCACGAGCACGACGCGGCGCGTCCAGGCGGTCCACGAGCTCGACGGTCGACCCCTCCACCCCGCGCCCGGCCCCGTCACCGCCGCCGTGCGCGACGCCCTCGAGGATCTGGTCCGGCGCACCGCCGAGCCGTAGCCGAGACGTGCAGGGTGCCGCCTCGGCGGCCACCCGGCGTGGGACCATCACGCGGTGCGTCGCCGTCGAATCGCCCAGATCGTCCTCCTCGCCCTGATCGCAGGCCTCGCCGTGCTCGCACCCGCGCCCGCGATCGTCCAGGCGGAGGAGGCCGTCGTCGAGTCCGAGACGGTCGAGCTGGCCCCCGTAGCCCCCGACGAGCCGGAGGCCACCCCGCCGCCCGCGCTGGCCGAGGAGGTGCACGACCACACCCACGACGACGAGGCCGGCGCGACCGCAGACCACGACGTCACACCCGAGGGGGACGAGCGCCAGCGAGGCGGCGCCGAGGCCGAGCCCTTCGACGCCCTCGGCGTCACCGTCGACCGCCCGCCGGCGGACCCGATGCTCGTGCGGGGTCTCGTGGGCGGCCGCTGGACCGAGTGGTTCCCGCTCGTGTTCAACCCCGACGAGGGGCCGGACCCGTCGTCGGACGAGGCCGCGCCGGGCCACCACAGCCAGCTCGTCTGGCTGGGCGGGGCGACCGAGTACGAGATCGACGCCCCCGACGGCGTAGGCGAGGTGGAGGTCCACCTGATCCGCCGGGAGGTGGTCTCCCGCACCGTCGAGCTGCGCGAGGCGACGGCGAGCGCGGCCTCCCCGGGGATCCGCAGCCGCAGCGAGTGGGGCGCTCGACCTCCGGCGCAGCGGCCGGGCACGAGCCTCGACCTGAAGCTCGCCATCGTCCACCACTCGGTGAACGGCAACACCTACACCGCCGCCCAGGTGCCCGCCCTGATCCGGTCGATGCAGGCGTACCACATCGACGTCAACGGCTGGGACGACCTCGGCTACAACTTCGTGGTCGACCGCTTCGGCGGCATCTGGGAGGGCCGGGCCGGCGGCATCGACAAGGTCGTGGTGGGCGGGCACAGCGCCGGCTTCAACACCGGCACCACCGGCGTCGTCGTGATCGGCGACTTCACCTCGGCGGTGCCGCCCGCGGCAGCGCTCGAGGCCGTGTCCCAGGTGATCGCGTGGAAGTTCGCCATCCACCGCGTCGACCCCGCGTCCACCGTGCCGTTCACGACGAACGGCTCGTCCAAGTACCCGGCGGGCACGACGATCACGCTGCCCCGCGTCGTCGGCCACCGGGACACGCAGACGACGAGCTGCCCGGGCACGCAGCTCTACAACCGCCTGTCCACGATCCGCTCCCGGGTCGCCGCCCTCTGGCCGGGCTTCCAGTCCAGCGGCCCGCTCGACGTGGTGCGGGTGCGGCACGACATCAACGGGCTGACCGACACGCTCCAGTACCGGCCGGGCACCGGCGGCGACCAGTGGTGGCGGGCCAGCGGGTCGGGCGGGATCACCCGGCAGAGCACCTCGGTCAACGGCACCTACCGGGCCGTGAGCGGCGACTTCGACGGCAACGGGTACGGCGACGTGCTCTGGCACGGCACCGGCTCCTCCGGCGACTCGATCTGGTGGGGCGGCCCGAACGGGTCGGTGACGTCGCAGGCCATCTCGGTCGGGGGCTCCTACGTGCCGGTCGTCGGCGACTTCGACGGCAACGGCACCGACGACGTCCTCTGGTACGGCACGGGACCGGCACCGGACTCGGTCTGGTACTTCTCGACCAACCGCACGTTCACGTCGAAGTCCGTGTCGATGCCGTTGATCACGGGCCGCCCGCTCGTCGGCGACTTCACCGGCGACGGGCGCGACGACATCCTCTGGTACGGGCCCGGGCCGGGCGCCGACGACCACCTCTGGCTGAGCACCGGCCAGGCCTTCACCTCGAAGACGATCACCGTGAACGGGTACCACGAGCCCGTCGTCATCCACCGGTCCGGCAACCAGCGCGACAGCGTCGCCTGGGTGCCGGAGAGCGGCTCCGGCGCGACCCGCTGGGACTTCTCCAGCAACGGCACGGTCACGAGCCGCACCCTGCCCGCCGCACCGGCCGGGGCCCGCCCCCACGCCGGCGACTTCGACGGCGACGGCGACGACGACGTGCTGCTCTACGTGCCCGGCCCCGGCGCCGACGCGGTGTGGTGGACCGAGAGCACCACCGCGACGACGACCGCGGTGGCGATCAACAACGCGACGTTCCTCGTCACCACCGGTCGCACCGCCCACAACCGGGCGGGCGACGACATCCTCTTCATCGCCCCGTCGGGGTCGGACTACCTCTGGTCGGCGAAGCCCGACCGGACCTTCACCTCGACCCAGGTGGGCTGACCGTCAGCCGGGCTGGTGGCGGAGGTGGACGACGTCGCCCACCGCCACCGTCCGGCGCCCGCCCTCCAGCAGCTCGAGGACGAGGCGGCCCCGCTCGTCGACGTCGACGGCGGTGCCGACGAGGTCGTCCGGGCCGAGCTCGACCCGCACCAGCCGCCCGAGGGTGGCGGACCGCGCCCGCCACGCGTCGAGGAGAGGGGCCACCTCCCCGGCCACCGCGAGCCCGTACCAGTGCGCGAGGCGCTCGAGCAGCGCGACGACCAGGTCCTCCCGGTCGACGGGCCGGTCGCTCAGGTGGTTGCAGGCGACCGCGATCTCGGCGAGCTCCTCGGGCAGGTCGTCCGGCCAGGTCACGTTGAGCCCGATGCCGACGACGACCGGCACCCGCTCCCCTGGACGGGGCTGGCGCGGGCCGGTGGCGGCAGAGGACCCGGCGGGCCAGTCGGCCTCGGCGAGGATGCCGGCCAGCTTGCGGTCGGGACCGGAGCCGTCGCCCGGCCACACGAGGTCGTTCGGCCACTTCAGGCGGGGCGCCACCCCGGCGAGGGCCTCCACGGCCTCGGCCGCACTGATCGCCATCGCCGTGGTGCAGCGCTCCACCGCCTCGGCGGGCGGGCGCAGGAGCACCGACATCAGGAGGCTGGCCCCCGGCGGCGCCGTCCAGGTCCGCCCGGCCCGGCCCCGCCCGGCCGTCTGGTGGTCGGCGACCACCACGACGCCCTCGGGCTCACCCTGGCGGGCGAGCTCCATCACGTCGGCGTTCGTCGAGCCCGTCTCGGCCACCCAGCGCAGGTCCGCGAAGCGGCGTCCTGCGCCGCTCTCGAGCGCTGATCTGGCACGTCCACCCGGCACGCCCGTAAACATATGACGTGCTCACCAAGGTCTTGATCGCCAACCGGGGCGAGATCGCCGTCCGGGTCATCCGCGCCTGCAAGGAGATGGGCATCGCCACGGTGGCGGTGTACTCCGAGCTCGACCGCGAGGCGCTGCACGTGCGCCTCGCCGACGAGGCCTACGCCCTGGGCGGGCAGACCGCGGCCGAGAGCTACCTGAACACGGAGCGGATCCTCGAGGTCATCGAGCAGTCCGGTGCCGACGCCGTCCACCCCGGCTACGGGTTCTTCTCGGAGAACACGGACTTCGCCCGGGCCATCACCGAGCGGGGCGTGACCTTCATCGGCCCGCCGCCCGAGGCCATCGAGGTCATGGGCGACAAGGTCTCCAGCCGCAAGGCCGCCGAGAGCGCCGGCGTCTCCGGCGTGCCCGGCACCACCGAGTTCCTCACCTCGGCCGACGAGGTCATCGCCTTCGGCGACGAGCACGGCTGGCCGGTCGCCATCAAGGCCGCCTACGGCGGCGGCGGGCGCGGCATGCGCGTCGTCAACAGCGCCGACGAGGCCGCGGCGGCCCTGGAGTCCGCCCAGTCGGAGGCGCTCAAGGGCTTCGGCCGCGACGAGTGCTACGTCGAGCGCTACCTGACCTGGCCCCGCCACGTCGAGATGCAGATCATCGGCGACACCCACGGCAACGTCGTGTGGGTGGGCGAGCGCGACTGCTCGGCCCAGCGCCGCCACCAGAAGCTGATCGAGGAGAGCCCGGCCCCCGACTTCCCCGACGAGGTCCGCCGGGCGATGGGCGAGGCGGCCGTCAAGGTCGCCAAGGCGTGTGGCTACTACAACGCCGGCACCGTCGAGTTCCTGTACCAGGACGGCGAGTTCTACTTCCTCGAGATGAACACCCGCCTCCAGGTGGAGCACCCGGTCACCGAGCTCGTGACCGGCATCGACCTCGTCCGCGAGCAGATCCGCGTCGCCGCCGGCGAGCCGCTCAGCTTCACCCAGGACGACATCGAGCGCCGCGGCCACGCCATCGAGATCCGCATCAACGCCGAGGACCCGGCCGAGGGCAAGTTCCTCCCCTCCCCCGGCAAGATCGGCACCCTCGTCCCGCCGCAGGGCTTCGGCACCCGCTGGGACGGCGGCTACGAGTCCGGTGACGAGGTCAGCCAGTTCTACGACAACCTCGTCGGCAAGCTCATCGTCTGGGGCTCGGACCGCGACACCGCGATCGCCCGGGCCATCCGCGCGCTCGAGGAGTTCCGCATCGACGGCGTCGCCACGACGATCCCGGCGGACCTCGCGATCCTGCGCCACCCCGACTTCCAGGCCGCCACCCACGCCACCAAGTGGGTGGAGGACCGCCTCGATCTGACCGGTGTCAGCGCCACCCCGGCCGCCCCGGCGGCCGAGGAGGGCGAGGCGCCCAAGGTCGAGCGCACGGTCGACGTCGAGGTCAACGGCAAGCGCTTCGCCGTGAAGATGTGGGTGCCCGACACCCCGGTGGCCGTGGCCGCCGGTGCGGGCGCCCCGGCCGGGCCCCGTCCCCGCCGGGCCGCCTCGGGCGGCGGTGGCGCCGCCGCGGCGGGAAGCGGCAAGGTCGCCGTCCCGATGCAGGGCACGATCGTGAAGGTGCTCGTCGAGGTCGGCCAGGAGGTCGAGGCCGGTCAGCCGGTGTGCGTCCTCGAGGCGATGAAGATGGAGAACAACATCGCCGCCGACAAGGCCGGCACCGTCGCCGAGATCAAGGTCGAGCCCGGCCAGTCGGTCGGCGCCGGCGACATCGTCGTCATCATCGAGTGACCCGCACAACGTCTGTGAGCGTTCCTGAGCCGCAGCGGCTCGGAAACGCTCACAGACGTTGTTGGTGGGCGGCTGCGGCGGCTCGGGGGAGCTCGACGAAGGCGGCGTAGAGGAGGCCGACCGTGACGGTCGCGCTGACGACGAGCGCCACGCCGGTGCCGACGTCGTCGAAGAGGCCGTCGACCAGCGGACCGGACGTGGTGGCCGCGGCCGCGACGGCCACCACGGCGACGGCCACGTTCAGCGCCACGTGGCTCGGGTGCGGGGGCGTCTCCTCTCGCCCGAAGCAGCCGCAGGTGCCGATGGGCGTGCCGCTGCGCAGCGCGGCGGCCACGAACGCGGCGAAGGCGAGGTAGCTGGCGGCCACGAGCGCCCACAGCACCGGGCCGCCGACCGCGATGGCTGCGGCCCCGAGCACCAGCTCGGCGGCGGAGCCGGCCCGCACGAGGAGCGGCGACGCGGGGAGGCGCAGCGCCCGCAGCGCGCCGACGGTCATCGTCGGGTCGAGGAGCTTCTGGGCCCCGGCGAGGACGAGCAGGGCGGCCACCGCCAGCGCCGGGCCGGTGACCGCCGGCATCACTCGGCGGCCTCGGCGAGGGTCTCCGACAGCGAGGGGTGCACGAGGAGGCTGTCGACGATGTCCTCCACGGTCAGCCCGTTCGTCACCGCGACGGCGAGGACCGAGATGAGCTCGGCCGCGTGGCGGCCGACGATCGAGCCGCCGAGCACCACGCCCGTGGCCGGGTCGCTGACGATCTTCACGAAGCCGCGGTGGTGGCTCTCGATCATCGCCTTGGGCGACAGCGAGAACGGCACCTTGGTGACCCGGACCTTGCGGCCCTCGGCGAAGGCGTCCGCCTCGGCCAGGCCGACGTCCGCGATCTCGGGGACGGTGAAGATGGCCGACGCGGCCTTGTCGTAGTCGAGGACCCGGGCCGAGCGGCGGCGCACGCCCATCAGGTGCTCGGCGATGCGCCGGCCCTGCATGGACGCCACCGACGACAGCGGCAGCTTCCCGGACAGGTCCCCCGCCGCGTAGATGTGCGGGACGTTCGTGCGGCAGGCCTCGTCGATCGGCACGTAGCCGCCGGCGTCGACCTCGACGCCGGCCGCCTCGAGCCCGAGGCCGTCGCTGTTCGGGATCGAGCCGATGGCGAGGAGGGCGTGGCTGCCCTCGACGGACCGGCCGTCGTCGCACTGCACGACGACCGAGTCGCCGCGCCGCTCGATCCCGACGGCGCGGGCGCCCTTCAGCAGCGCGACGCCGCGGGACAGCAGCTCGTCCTCGAGGGCCGCGGCCACCTCGGCGTCCTTGTTGGGCAGCACCTGCTGGCGGGACACGATGAGCGAGACCTGCGAGCCGAGCGACGAGAACATGTGGACGAACTCCACGCCGGTGACGCCGGAGCCGATCACGACCAGGTGGTCGGGCCAGGTCTTGGGCGGGTACGCGTCGCGGGTGGAGAGCACGCGGTCACCGTCGACCTCGGCCCACTCCGGCAGGCGGGGCCGGCTGCCGGTGCAGAGCAGGACGGCGTCGGCGTGGAGCTCGACCGGGCCGTCGGGCCCGTCGACCACGACCTCGTGCGGCCCGACCATGCGCCCGGCCCCCCGGATGAGGCGCACGCCCTGGCTCGACAGCAGCTGGACGCCGTTGGCCTCGAGGCGCCCCGAGATCGACTCGATCCGCTCCCGCAGCCGGGGCGCGTCCACCAACGCCTGCGCGCCGGTCAGGCCCATCTCCGGGGACCGGCCGATGGCGGCGAGCGCGCCCCCCGTGGCGATCATCGCCTTGGAGGGGATGCAGTCCCAGAGGTGGGCGGCCCCACCGACGACCTCGCGCTCCACGAGCGTGACCTCAGCGCCCAGACGGGCGGCGGTGGAGGCAGCGGCGGTGCCGGCGGGACCCCCGCCGAGGATGACGAAGCGGGGGGCTGGCATGGCGTCGAGGCTACCCGGGCACCCCCACCCCTCCAGCACGGGCGACCTGCGCTTTCGCGCTGCGCGCGCCGCCTCCCTAGGCTCGGCCCCGTGACCGATCGACCGAGCATCGACGACTGGCGAGCGCTCGCCAGCAAGGACCTGAAGGGTGCCGACCCGGACACCCTGATCTGGGAGACGCCGGAGGGCATCCCGGTGCGGCCCCTGTACACCGAAGAGGACCTCGACGGCGTCGAGCACCTCGGCTCGCTGCCCGGCCTCGCCCCATACGTCCGGGGCCCCCGGGCGACCATGTACGCGGGCCGTCCGTGGACGATCCGCCAGTACGCCGGCTTCTCGACGGCCGAGGAGTCGAACGCCTTCTACCGGCGCAACCTCGCCGCCGGTCAGCAGGGCGTGTCGGTGGCCTTCGACCTCGCCACGCACCGCGGGTACGACTCCGACCACCCCCGGGTGGTGGGCGACGTCGGCAAGGCCGGCGTGGCGATCGACTCCGTCGAGGACATGAAGATCCTCTTCGACGGGATCCCCCTCGACCAGATGTCCGTGTCGATGACGATGAACGGCGCGGTGCTCCCCGTCCTGGCCTGCTTCGTGGTGGCCGGCGAGGAGCAGGGCGTCAGCCAGGACCAGCTCAGCGGGACCATCCAGAACGACATCCTCAAGGAGTTCATGGTCCGCAACACGTACATCTACCCGCCTGAGCCGAGCATGCGGATCGTGGCCGACATCATCGAGCACACGGCCCGGCACATGCCGCGGTTCAACTCGATCTCGATCTCCGGCTACCACATGCAGGAGGCGGGCGCGACGGCGGACCTGGAGCTGGCCTTCACCATCGCTGACGGCCTGGAGTACGTCCGCTACGCGACCGGGCGCGGGCTCGACATCGACGACTTCGCGCCGCGCCTGTCGTTCTTCTTCGCCATCGGCATGAACTTCTTCATGGAGGTGGCGAAGCTGCGGGCCGCCCGCGTGCTGTGGCACCGCGTCCTCCAGCCCTTCGCCCCGCAGAAGCCGGCGTCGTCGATGCTGCGCACGCACTGCCAGACGAGCGGCGTGTCCCTCACCGAGCAGGACCCGTACAACAACGTGGTCCGCACCGCCATCGAGGCCCTCGCCGCCGTCCTCGGCGGCACGCAGAGCCTCCACACGAACTCCTTCGACGAGGCCCTCGGCCTGCCCACGGACTTCTCCGCCCGGATCGCCCGCAACACGCAGCTGATCATCCAGGAGGAGACCGGCATCCCGAAGGTCGTCGACCCGCTGGGCGGCAGCTACTACATCGAGGCGCTCACCCAGGAGCTCGTCGACAAGGCCTGGGCGATCATCCAGGAGGTCGAGGAGCTCGGCGGCATGACCAAGGCCGTGGAGTCCGGCATGCCGAAGCTGCGCATCGAGGAGGCGGCCGCCCGCCGGCAGGCCCGCGTCGACCGCGGCGAGGAGGTCATCGTCGGCGTCAACAAGTACCGGGTGGACGAGCCGCTCGCCGTCGACGTCCTCGACATCGACAACACCAAGGTGCGCGAGCAGCAGATCGCCCGGCTGGAGAAGATCCGCGCCGAGCGCGACGAGGCCCGCTGCCAGGCCGCCCTCGAGGCCATCCGCAACGGCGCGGCCGGCGACGCCAACCTCCTCGAGCTCTGCATCGAGGCCGCCCGCGCCCGGGCCACGGTGGGCGAGATGAGCGAGGCCATGGAGTCCGTGTTCGGACGCCACAAGGCGGAGATCCGTAGCATCACCGGCGTGTACGGCGCCGCCTACGAGGGTGACGAGACGTTCCAGGCCATCGCCGCCGACGTCGAGGCCTTCGCGGCCGAGGAGGGGCGCCGGCCCCGCCTGCTCATGGCGAAGATGGGCCAGGACGGCCACGACCGCGGCGCCAAGGTGGTCGGCACGGCCTTCGCCGACCTGGGCTTCGACGTGGACTTCGGCCCGCTCTTCGAGACGCCGGAGGAGGTGGCCCGCGCGGCCGTCGAAAACGACGTCCACGTGATCGGCGTGTCGAGCCAGGCCGCCGGCCACAAGACGCTCGTCCCGCAGCTCATCGAGGAGCTCCGCCGCCAGGGCGCCGAGGACATCCTCGTGGTGTGCGGCGGCGTGATCCCGCCGCAGGACTACCCCGCCCTCGAGGAGGCCGGCGTCGTGGCCATCTTCGGCCCCGGCACGAACATCCCCGAGGCCGCCGGGCGCGTGCTCGAGCTGCTCCGGCGCCAGCGGGCCGCCTGAGCGCCGCCGTGACGGCAGCACCGGCCGTCGAGGCCCTCGCGGCCGGTGACCGCCGGGCCCTGGCGCGGGCCATCACGCTCGTGGAGTCGACGCGCCCGGACCACCGCGCCGCGGCCCGGGCGCTGCTCGACGAGGTCGTCCCCCGGGCCGGCGGCGCGCTCCGGCTCGGGATCTCGGGCGCGCCGGGGGCCGGGAAGTCGACCCTCATCGAGGCCCTCGGCCTCCACGCCATCGAGCAGGGCCACTCGGTCGCCGTGCTCGCCGTCGACCCGTCGAGCAGCCGCTCGGGCGGGTCGATCCTCGGCGACAAGACCCGCATGGCCGAGCTCGGCCGCCACCCCCGGGCGTTCATCCGCCCGAGCCCGTCGGCCGGCACCCTCGGGGGCGTGGCCCGGCGGACCCGCGAGGCGATGCTCCTCTGCGAGGCGGCCGGCTTCGACGTGGTCCTCGTCGAGACGGTCGGCGTGGGGCAGTCCGAGGTGGCCGTGGCGGACCTCGTGGACCTGTTCCTGCTCGTGGCGTCGCCCGCCGGCGGCGACGAGCTGCAGGGCATCAAGCGCGGGATCATGGAGCTGGCCGACCTCATCGCCGTGAACAAGGCCGACGGCGACCTCGTCGGCCCCTCGCAGCGGGCCGCCGCCGACCTGCGCCGCGCCGTCCACCTGCTGCGCCCGAAGCGCCCGGGCTGGGAGGTGCCGGTCCTGCGCTGCTCGGCCATCACCGGCGAGGGCGTGCCGGAGCTGTGGGAGGCCGTCGAGCGGTCGCACGACGCCCTGCGGGCGCAGGGCCACCTCGAGGCGCTGCGGGCCGAGCAGAGCGTGGCGTGGATGTGGAGCGAGGTGACCGCCGACCTCCTCGACGCCCTCCGCGCCCACCCCGACGTGCGGGACGGGCTCGACGAGCTCGAGGCCGCCGTCGCGGCCGGGACCCGCTCCCCCGCCAGCGCGGCGGAGGAGCTCCTGCGCCGCTTCGGCGTGCCAGGATCGAGCGGTGGCTGACGGGCCGAGGGATCCCTGGCGGGTCGTGGCGGACCTCGTCGCGACCGACGCCGACCGCCGCGCCGCGGACCCGGGGCTGACGGCCGCCCTCGACCAGGAGCGGGCCCGGTTCGGCGCCGCCGCCGGTGACGTGGCCGACCTCCTCGACGAGCTCGAGCGCCGCTCCGTGGTCGACGTGGACGCGCCCGTCGAGTCGTCGCGGCCGGTCGTGCCGCAGCTGAAGCTGGCCGTGCGCAAGGCCAACGCCTTCGTGTCCCGCCACCTCGCCCAGCAGGTCACCGTGCTGACCCAGACGACGGCCGCCGCGCTGCGGGGCCTGCACGAGCGGGTCGCCGCCCTCGAGGCCGGGCGGGACGTGCGCGACCTGCAGGACCGCCTCCTCGACCACCGACCCGCCGTGGCCGACCGCCTGGCCGACCTCGCGGGCGCCGGCGCCCGCCGCGACGTCGGGGCGCCTGACGGGCTGGCCACGCTGCCCGAGGCCGACGCCGCCCTCGTGGTCCTCTGGGGGTTCGTCGACGTCGTGACCGCCGCCGACCTGCGCCGGGCCCTGGCCCGGGGCCTGGCCGGCGTCGCCCCCGGCGGGGCGCTCGCCGTCGTCGGGACGGACCCGGCGGCCTGGGCCACCGCGGCCGACCCGATCGTCCTCGACCTCGCGCCCGGTCACCCCTGCCACGGCGACACCATCGCCCACCTGCTGCGCCGGGCCGGCGCGGCCGAGGTGGACGTCGTCCAGGTCGGCGCCGCGCTGCTCGTGGTGGGCCGCCGGTGACGATCGAGGCCGTCCACCAGGTCGTCCCCAGCCTGCGCCGGTGGGACGCGGTCGGCGACCACACCCGCCGCCTGCGCGACGTCCTGCGCGGCGCGGGGGTCCGGTCGGAGATCTTCAGCGACGACGTGGACCCGGCCCTCGCCGCCGAGGCCCGCCCGCTGCGCGAGCTCCCGCCGCCCGATCCCGCCCGCACCGCGGTCGTCTACCAGTGCTCGATCGGCAACGAGGTCGTCGACGCGCTCGTCGCCCGCGGCGAGCCCCTCGTCGTCGACTACCACAACCTCACGCCGGTGGGGATGCTGCTGCGCTGGGCGCCCGACATGGCCCACCTGGTCGGCTGGGGGCGCAGCCAGGTGCGCCAGCTCGCCCTGCACGCCGTGCTGGGCGTCGGCGACTCCGACTTCAACACGGCCGAGCTCGACCACCTCGGCTACCGCCGCACCGCGACCGCGCCGATCCTCCTCGACCCCGACGTGGTCGCCGCGGACGAGGGCGCCGAGGGCGAGCGGGACGGGTCGTGGCTCTTCGTCGGCCGGGTCGTGCCCAACAAGGCCCACCACGACCTGATCGCCGCCTTCGCGTGGCACCGCCGCCACCACGACCCCGCGGCCGTGCTGCACGTCGTCGGCGGCGTGGCCGTGCCCGCCTACCAGGCCGCCCTCGAGGCCATGGCGGACCGCCTCGGCGTCGCCGGCGCCGTCCGCTTCCACGGCGCGGTGACCCCCGAGCAGCGCGACGCCCTCTACCGGCGCTGCGGGGTGTTCGTGTGCCTGTCGGACCACGAGGGGTTCTGCATCCCGCTGCTCGAGGCGATGGCCCACCGCCTCCCGATCGTCGCCTACGCCGCCGCCGCCGTGCCCGAGACCGTGGGCACCGCCGCCCTCGTGCTGCCGGCCAAGTCCCCCTCGCTCGTGGCCGCCGCGGCCCGGGAGGTGCTGGCCGACGAGGCCCTGCGGACCGAGATGGTGACCCGGGGGCTCGCCCGGCTCGCTCACTTCCACCCCGACGCGGTGGCCGCCCGCCACCTCGCCGCGCTGCGCTCGGCCCTGGACCTGCCGGGGTGACCGATCCGCTGGTCCGGGAGGGCCGCCGGTAGCATCGATCCGCTCATGACCTCCCCGGACCGCCCCACCCTCGTCGTCGCGCCGAACCGCTCGTTCCTCGAGCGGATGCGCGCCGTGTGGCAGTACCGAGAGCTCCTCGTCGGCCTCGTCCGCAAGGAGCTCAAGGTGAAGTACAAGGACAGCAGCCTCGGGTTCCTCTGGTCGATGCTGAACCCGGCGATGTACCTCGCCGTGTTCTACGTGGTCTTCGAGGTCATCCTCGGCAGCGGCATCCCGTACTTCGTGATCTACCTGCTGTCCGGCCTCCTGGCCTGGAACTTCTTCAACGGCAGCGTCACCGGGGCCACGGGTTCGGTGGTCGGCAACGGCAGCCTCGTGAACAAGGTGTACTTCCCCCGGGAGATCCTGCCCCTGTCGACGGTGGGCGCCGGGGTGGTGCACTTCCTGCTCCAGAACCTCGTGCTGCTCGCCGCCCTCGTGGTGTTCCGCTACGGCGTCGACCTCGACTACCTGTGGCTGGCCCTGCCCGCCCTCGCCGTCCTGCTCGTGCTCACCGCCGCGCTCGGCATCCTCTTCGCAGCTCTGAACGTGTACCTGCGAGACCTCCAGCACCTCCTCGAGCTGGCGATGCTGGCGTGGTTCTGGCTGACGCCGATCGTGTACCCGTGGCAGCTCCCGGCGGACCAGCTCGGAGCCCGGGGGATGTCATCGTCGCTGACCTTCCTGAACCCGATGGTCTCGATCGTCACCACGCTCCAGCGGGGCGTGTACGGGACGGCCAGCTACCTCGACCCGGCGGGCACCCGGGTGTGGGTACTGCCCGACGGCAGCTCGCTCTGGTACCTGCGGAACCTCGCCATCGTGGGAGCCTTCGCCTGCGCCCTGTTCGTCCTCGCCGTCCGGGTGTTCGGCCGGCTCGAGTCCAACTTCGCCGAGGAGCTGTGAGCACGCCCGCCATCGAGGTGCGGGGCGTCTCCAAGCGCTTCCGCATCAACCAGGACCGCCAGAGCTCCCTGAAGGAGCGCCTCGTCCACCTGGGCCGCCCGAAGCGCGGCTACAAGGACTTCTGGGCCCTCCAGGACATCGACCTCGACGTGAAGGACGGCGAGACCGTGGGCCTGCTGGGCCACAACGGCTCGGGGAAGTCCACGCTGCTCAAGTGCGTGGGCGGCATCCTCACCCCGACCACCGGCGAGATCCGGGTCCGGGGCCGCGTGGCGTCGCTGCTCGAGCTGGGCGCCGGGTTCCACCCCGACCTCACCGGCCGGGAGAACGTGTTCCTCAACGCGTCGATCCTCGGCCTCCCCCGCCGGGACATCGAGAAGCGCTTCGACGAGATCGTCGCCTTCGCCGAGCTGGAGGCGTTCATCGACGAGCAGGTGAAGCACTACTCGTCGGGCATGTACATCCGCCTCGGGTTCGCGGTGGCGATCAACGTCGAGCCCGACGTGCTGCTCGTCGACGAGGTCCTCGCGGTCGGCGACGAGGCGTTCCAGCAGAAGTGCCTGGCCCGGGTGCGGGACTTCCAGCGCGAGGGCCGGACGATCATGTTCGTCTCCCACGCCGCCGACCTGATGCGCCGCATCTGCGACCGGATCATGGTCCTGGAGCGGGGGGTGCCGCTCACCACCGCGGACCCGGAGACGGCCATCCTCACGTTCCGGGAGCACCTCCTCGGCGATCGCCTGCCCGAGGGCGCGGTCCTGGAGCACGGGCACGTGGTGACGAAGGACGTGCGCCTCTCCGACGTGCAGATCCGCGGCACCGGCGACCACGGCGGCACCCACCTGAAGCCCGACGAGCCGCTGCGCATCCACGTCCGCTACGAGACGGACGGGCCGGTCGAGGACGTCGCGATCGCGCTCGCCATCTACGACGCCCAAGACGTGCTCGTCTACAGCTGCAACTCGGACGTGATCGGCCAGCCCATCGAGCGCCTCGAGGGCAGCGGCTGGCTCACCTTCCAGCTCGACCCGGTCCTCGTCGACAACACCTACACGGTGGCGGTGGGCGCCCACAGCCACGACGTGCTCACCGAGTACGACTACCTGCGGGGTCCGCGGTTCCAGGTGGTCGGCGGAGGCGGCGTGGTGGGCATCGCCAACCTCCGCCCGAAGATCACGCGGGCTGGTCCCGACTGACCTCGACGGCCCGCACCCGGGCCCGGATGGCCGCCTCGAGGCGCTCCCGGTCCGTGCCCGCGGGCAGGTCCCCGAAGTCGGCCGGCGGCACCGGACGGGCGGGCGTCTCGGCCTCGGCGGCCGCCGCAGGCGCCGGCGCGGCCGGCTGAGCCTCGTCGGGCTCGGGGCGCAGGACGACCTTCTCGGGCGCGGCGCCCGACGCCACGAGCAGCGCCCGGTGCTCCTCCGAGTGGACGACGAGCTCGTCCACGGGGCCGAGCACGAGCGCACCGGCCCGGCCGCCGGGGAACATGCCGGGGTCGCCCACGTCGAGGACCGAGCGGGCCGCCCGGCGCAGGGCGAGGCCGAGGAGCGCGCGCTCGACGATGGCCTGGGCCCGCGACGGCTCGCGGGTCAGCAGCAGCCCGGGCTCGACGCGGGCCCACAGCGCGGTGTCCGGTCCGACCTCGCGCACGAGGTCGAGCAGCGCCCGGCGGCCAAGAAGCGGCTGGTGACGGTGCGCGGCGCTCGGCCGGGGTGACACGACGGTGACGTCGTCGCCGGCGTCGATGCGCTCGACGGCCGCGAGGGTCGTCCAGCGGGCACCGGCGCCCCGCTCCGGGGCGTAGGGGCCCACGATCAGCCAGCGCACATCGCCTCCAGGGAGCGCTCCATGTGATCGAGGACCGTGGGCCAGGTGTAGTGCTCGAGCACGTACTCGCGGCCGGCGGGGGCGATGGCGGCGACGGCCTCGGGGGCGGCCGCCACCAGCTCGATGGCGGCGGTCAGCTCCTCCACCCCGGTCCAGACGATCCCGGCCCCGGAGCGCTCGCAGTGCCAGCGCACGACGGCGCTGGCGCCGTTGGCGAGGACGGGCGTGCCGGCCAGCCAGGCCTCCATGACCGTGCGGGAGAAGCTCTCGTTGGCGCTCGGCTGCACGTAGGCGGCCGCAGCGGCGAACAGCGAGGGCGCGTCCTCGTCGCTGACGAAGCCGAGGTCGTGCACGCGGTCCTCGAGGCCGAGGGGCGGCACGACAGGGCCGACGCCCATCGTCACCAGGTCGAGGTCGGCGCCGCGGCGCACGGCCTCCGCGAACGCGTCGAGCAGCACCGGCCAGCCCTTGCCCTCCTCGCGGCGCCCGGCGTAGAGGAGGAAGGGCCGCTCGATGCCGTGCTCGGCGAGGAGGCGCGACGGCGGGTACGACTCGGGCACGTCGACGCCGGCGCCCGTGAGGTCCCCCGCGGGCGGGGCGCAGCCGAGCGACTCGGCGAGGTCCCGCTCGGGGCCGGCGAGGTACCAGGCCCGCCCGGCGCCCCGCAGGACCCGGCCGACGATGTCGAGGCGGGCATAGCCCTCGTCGTGGAGGCACGGCATGACGATGGCCCGCTCCCCCACGGCCGGGACGCCCACGAGGGTCGTCCAGAAGAGGTACGGGGAGAACACGACGGCCCGGTAGCGGTGCCGGTCCCGGACGAGGTGGTGGTACAGGTCGGGCACCCGGAAGAGCCCGTTCACCCACGCCTGCTCCTGCCCCTCGTCGAGGCGGAGCCCGTCGGCGATGCGCTGCTCGAGCTGCCCCCGGTCGGGCTGGCCCGGGTAGCGCCCCTGCTCGTTGACGAGCTCGAAGCGGCGGACGACGACGCCGTCGTGCTCGCTCACGCCGAGTGGGTAGGCCGGGGCCCAGGTGTAGTGGTCCCGGGCCGGGGTGGTCAGCACCTCCACCTCCCAGCCGCGGGCGGCGAGGCCGTGCGCGGCCTCCCGGCTGACGGCCTCGGAGCCGCCGACGACGTCGGGGCCGTACCGGGGCGTGACGAAGGCGATCGGGCCCTCAGGCACCGGTCTGCAGCTCCCGGAGGGCCCCCTCGACGGCGTCGACGAACACCGGCGCCGTGCGGGCCAGGTCGAAGTCGCGCACGCGCGCGGCGCCGGCCGCCGTCAGCTCGGCCCGCAGCGCCTCGTCGGTGCCGAGCTCGTGCACCGCGGCGGCGACCGTGGCCGGGTCCTTCTGGCCGAGGAGGAGCCCCGCCTCGCCGACCGTGTCGGGCACCGCCGCCGCGGCGAAGGCCACGACGGGCAGGTCGTGGCGCATGGCCTCGATCAGCGGGATGCAGAAGCCCTCGTGCTCGGACACGCAGACGAACACGTCCGCCGACTCGTAGTAGGCGCTCAGCTCCTCGTCGCTCAGCCCGGACACGACGGTGACGGCACCGTCCACGCCGAGGTCGTCGGCCAGCGCGAGGACCGCGTCCTGGTACTCGTTCACCGCCGCGGACCCGACGAGCACGAGCTCGGCGTCGGGGTCGAACCGGCGCCGGTAGGCGGCGAGCGCGGCGACGAGGTCGTGCTGGCACTTGTTGGGGGCCAGGCGGCCCACGAACAGCCAGCGCTGGCCGCGGCGCCGGGCCCCGAGGCGGGCGATCGTGTCCGGGTCGGGCGCGGGCGGCGCATCGCTGACGTCGAGGAGCAGCGGCGTGACCTGGACGTTGCGGTACCCGGCCTCGGTCAGCTCGGCGGCGTTGTACGCGGAGTCGGCCAGCCCGGCCACGGACCGGAGCGACATCGCCCGCATCTGGTTGCGGGCCCGGCGCATGTTGGCGGCGGCGTCCGGGTGCCAGCGCTCGAAGAACGAGGCCGGGGTGACGTTGTGGTAGTTGACGGCGAACGGCAGGTCGCGGCTGAGCACCCAGTCGGCGGCCGTGCTCCCCGTCGAGCTCTGGTACACGAGCAGGTCGGCGCCGGCACCGTGGGCGTCGAAGTCCTGGAGCAGGTGGGCGCCGTCGGGCACGGGACCCACGATGACCTCGGCGAAGATCTCGGAGTGGTGGCCCCGGCTGCGCAGCGCGTCCCGGACCCGGCGGGTGTGCCCGCCGACCGCGTCGTGGGGGGCGAGGACGGGGATGATCTGGTGGACGGCGCTCACGAGGCGTCTCCGCGGAGCTCGGCCACCGTCCGGGTCAGCTCCGCCACCTCCTCGCGCAGGACGGTCACCTCGCCCTCGAGGCGACCGAGCTCCTTGGACGTGACCCGCCCCAGGTTCACGGTGGCCTCGCCGAGGACCCGCACCTGCTGGGCGACGTGGTTCACGTAGAACCCGACCAGCGCCTTGACGCCCGCCTTGATGCCCTTCGCCGCCCTGATGCGGGACTCGGTCGGCACGTCGGTGTCGATCCGAGCGGCCGTGGCGAGCGCCGAGAGCTGCGGGGCGAGCGCCGCGGAGGCGCTGCCACCGGTGCGACGGGCCACCGCACGGGCGATCTGCTCGAGCTCCTGGGCCGCCTCGGCGTCGCTCCGCCAGGCCGCCACCTCGGCCGCGGCCCGCTCGAGGGCGGCGCGGGCGAGCGGCGACGAAGGTTCTCGCAGCGCCGTGGTCACGGCGTTCGACCTTAGTGGGAACGCTCCCCGGCGCTGACGTTGGGTCGCTCCGGTGGGCCCCACCTAGGCTCGTCGCCCATGCCGGCCCGCCAACCGGATCGCCGATGAGCGACTCGAAGCTCGTCCGCCGCCTCACCGCGCCCCTCCGCCTGCCGGAGGTCCTGCGGGCGCTGCGGGCTGATCTGGACCGCCACGCCGCCGATCTGCGCGACGCGGCGGTGCGGCTCCACGCCCTCGAGGCCGAGCTGGCCGACGCCCGGGCCCGGCTCCGCCGCCGGGACGACGAGGTCCAGGAGCCCTACGAGGAGCTCGGGGTCGCGCTGCAGGACCGGCTCGACCACGCCCTGCTCCACGCCGAGGCGCTGGACGCCCAGGCCCGGGACCGGACCGAGACCGAGCTCGCCACGCTGCGCAGCGCGCTGCGGCTCACCCAGGCGGTGGCCGAGCAGGCCGCGGCGCGGCCGGCGGCCCCGGCGGGCACCGACGAGGGGGACGACGGCCAGGCGGCGCCGCCCCCGACTCGCCGCAGGTTCGAGCACCCAACCCCCTCTTTCGAGCTCCTCTACCGCAGCTTCGAGGACGCGCACCGCGGCAGCGAGGAGGAGATCCAGGAGCGCCAGCGCGGCGACTACCTCGACCTCGTCGCGAGCTTGCCCGCCCCAGAGCTGCCCGTCGTCGACCTCGGCTGCGGCAGAGGCGAGCTCGTCCGCCTGCTGCAGGGCGCCGGCGTCAAGGCCGTCGGCGTCGACGCCAACCTCGGGCAGCTCCCGGAGGGGGCGGGCGACGCGTTCGTCCAAGCCGACCTCTTCGACTGGCTCGACGAACAGCCGGACAGCTCGCTCCGAGGGGTGCTCGCGCTCCATGTCATCGAGCACCTCCCCTCGGACCTCCAGGTGCGGTTGTTCTTCGAGGCCCGGAGGGTGCTCGTACCCGGTGGGCTCCTCGTCGTGGAGACGCCCAATGCGCTCAGCATCGCGACGGCCGCCACCACGTTCTGGGTCGACCCCACCCACGTGCGCCCGGTCCACCCCATGCTCCTCGACTTCCTCGCCCGTGAGGCTGGCCTCGTCGACCGCGAGCTGCGGCCGATGCATCCGGTGCAGGCGTCGTTCCGCGGCGCGGACGCCGCACCGGAGCTCGCCGAAGACCTCGCACAGCTTCTGCTCGGTGCCGGCGACATGGCGCTGATCGCCCGACGATGACAGAGCGGACACCGAACGCCTCGTCACCGGCATCCGCGGGCCTGCCGGGCTGGCTCGCCGGTGCGGTCCTCGGAGGTGCCCTGGCCCTCGCCGCCCTGGCCGTCGTGGGCATCCCGCTGGCGATGATGGGCCTCTACCACCCTGGGACGGTGCTGCCAGCGGTGATCGTGGTCGGGACTGGCGGGCTCTGGATGCTGCGCGACGTGTATGCAGGCGCCGACGCCACCCGCGGGACACATGCGATGGGTGCGGGCGTGGTCGTCGGCGCGCTCCTCATCTCAGGATGGAACGCCGCGCACCACGCCGAGCACCTGATCGTCGACCGCGATCCCGGCGTCTACCTCGTGACCGCCGCGTGGCTGACGGATGCAGGGGACCTGCGCGTCCCGGCCCTGGAAGGGCCGTTCGCGGAGGAGCCCACGCTGCGCCGGTCCGGCGCTGGGTTCAGCGAGAACGGCGCCGGCTCGCTCTACCCGCAGTTCCCGCACCTCACCGCAGCGGTGCTGGCCATCCCCGGCTGGCTCGGCGATGGCATGCTCCTGGTCGCCAACGCGGTCGTGGGCGGCGCTGCGCTCGTGGCCTGGTACGCCCTCGCGACCAGAGTCATGCGTCCCGCGACCGCGGCGGTCGCAGTCGCCCTCCTCGCGATCAGCTTCCCGTTCACGTACTACGTGCGGGACGCCTACAGCGAGCCGCTCGCCATGCTGCTCCTCGGTGCGGGGTTGTGGGTCGCGGCCCTCGCCCGGGACCGGCAGGCCCCAGGCCTGGGCCTGTTGGCGGGGCTGCTGCTCGGCTCGCTCGTCCTCGCTCGCATCGACGGTCTCGTGACGCTCATCCCGCTCAGCGGAGCGCTCGCGCTCGAGCTGCGGTCGCGACAGCGCCTCGGCGACCGGCGAGGTCTTGCCACGGCGATCGCCGCGGGTGGCGGGGCGCTCGTGACGATCGCGCTCGGGTTCCTCGACCTGCGGCTCTTCTCCAAGTCGTACTACGAGAGCGACCTCGCACCCCGGCTCCCCGCGCTCCTCGGCGCGTCTGCAGCGGCGTTCGTCGTCTGCCTGGCGCTCGCCGGGCTCCTCTGGCGACGTGACGAGCACGAGGAGCGCCCCACCCGGCTCCTGCGGCTCCTTGCGGGGGTCGCGGGCGCCGGGATCACCGCCTTCCTCCTCTGGGCCCGCTACCTCCGCCCTGACTTCGACGCACTGCGCGCGGCGATGGAGACGCATCAGACGCTCAGCGAGCTCGAGCCCCAGGCTCGGACGACGACCTACCTCTGGCTCGAGTGGTATCTCGGTCCGGCCGCGGTGGCCTGCGGGTTCGCGGGCCTGCTGCTGCTCGTCTGGCGAGGGCTCGACCGTTCGCAGCAGCGACCCGCGCTCTGGATCGGGACGGCAGCCTTCGCCACGACGCTCCTCTACCTCGTGAGCCCCTCCATCACGCCGGACCACCCGTGGGCTCTGAGGCGGTTCGTGGCGGTGTCGGTCCCTGGCCTCATGCTCGGGGTGGGGGCCCTGCTCTCGTGGGTGCTCGAACAGGCGTCCCGATGGCGGCCCCTGGCGAGACGTGGCGCCATGACGACTGCAGTGCTCGCGACCGTCGGCCTCACCGCGTCGGTGGCCGATCCGACGCTCGATCTCCGGGAGGTGCGCGTCGGCGCCACGCTCGAGCGCCATGTCGAGCGGATCTGCGCCGCGGCCGGGCCGGACAGCGCGATCCTCGTCGCCCGGGATCGCCTCCTGTCGTTCACCCTCACGCACACGTTGCGAGCGTGGTGCGATGTCCCGGTGGCCGGAGCGACGGACGACACCACGGCATCGGACGTCGCCCGCATGCGCGAGGCGTGGCGGGCCGAAGGCCGGCAGCTCGTCGTCGTCGCGACGTCCGAGGCGGGCATCGAGGGGACGCCGGGTCAGGTGGAGACCTGGCCCGGCTCGGTGCTGCTGGCTCCGGAGGTGACGGTGGACCGGGCACCGCGGGAGCTCGACGGCGATGAGCGGCTCGCGATCGTCGCCGACGGATCGATCGTGTTCTACGTGATCCGGGTGGCCTGATCGGTCACGGCGAGCATCAGCCGGGAGGGGACGCCTCAGGGTGATCGGGCTGGCCCGGCTGGTAGTGCGTGGGCGGCACCTGCAGCTCGAGCTCGATGCGACGGACCCGCTCGAGGGTGCGCTGCGAGATCGTCCGGTGCGCGGCGATCAGGTCCGCGATGACGCCGAGCGCGAAGGCCTGGACGGCGGCGATGAGCAGCACCCCTCCCAGGACCACCGACTGGAGGTGCCCGGAGCGATCACCGTTCGCCAGCCAGTCCCAGAGGAAGGGCGACCACGCGACGAGCGACGCGAGCAGCAGCACGAGCGCGAGGCAGGTGAAGACGAAGAGCGGCTCGTACCCGCTGTAGATGCGGAAGATCGCGACAGCGTTGCGGCGGACGTACGCCCACATCGACCCGAAGAGCCGCGACTCCCGCAGCTTCTCGTTCGTGCGCACGGGGACATGAGCGACTGCGACGTTGCTCTTGCCCGCCTGGATGAGCGACTCCAGCGTGTAGGTGAACCGAGAGACCACCGTGCAGCTGAGGGCGGCCTCGCGGTTGTAGGCCCGGAACCCCGAGGTGGCATCCGGCACGCTGGTTCCTGATGCGCGACGCACGACCCAGCTCCCGAGGTGCTGCAGCCGCTTCTTCAGCGGCGAGAAGTGCTCGATCTCGCCGACGTTGCGATCGCCGATCACCATGTCGGCCTCGCCCCGGAGGATGGGACCTACGAGAGCTGGGATGTCAGCCGCCGAGTACTGGTTGTCTGCGTCGGTGTTGACGATGACGTCCGCACCCAGCTTCAGTGCGGCGTCGAGGCCCGCCTGGAAGGCCTGAGCCAGGCCCTTGTTGTTCGTGAGCTTGACGATGTGGTCGACACCCAGGGCGCGGGCCACCTCGACGGTCCTGTCGGTGGAGCCGTCGTCGACGACGAGCCACTCGACCTCGTCGAAGCCCTCCACCTCCCTGGGGAGCTCGGCCAGCGAGATCGGCAGCTGGTCTTCCTCGTTGAGGCAGGGGATCTGGATGATGAGCTTCATAAGACGGTGCCGACCCTAGGCGCGCCGGTCAGCCCCAGCGGCCTGGGACCGGTGTGTCCCCGGCGGAGCCGTAGGAGAACGTCGTGCGATCCGAAGGGTCGCTGAGTGAGCGGATGAGCACCCAGGTGTTGCCGCTCACCACGCCGACCTCGTCCTTGCCGTCGCCGTCCCAGTCCCCCACGACGGGGGTGCCGGTCTGACCCGTCGCCACCGTCATCGTGGCGGCACCACCGCTCAGCCCCGTGCGCAGGTGGAAGGTGCCAGACCGAAACACGCCTGGGTCGTCCCGACCGTCTCCGTCCCAGTCGCCCACCACCGGCACGTCGCCCACGGTCCCGAAGGCAAACGTGTAGTTCGGTGTGCCCGAGCTGAGCGCGTCCCGCAGCTTCCAGGTGTTGCCACTGACCACACCGACACCATCGACGCCGTCGCCATTCCAGTCACCGACGACTAGGCGATCACTGGCGGCGCCGAAGACGAGCTCGGTGGTCGGGCTGCCAGCGCTCGGCGACGACCGGAGGATCCATTGGTCGCCGCGACGCACCCCGACGCCGTCTCGTCCGTCACCATCCCAATCCCCCACCACGGGGACGTCCGTCGCTGACCCGTAGGCGAAGCTCCGTCCCGGGCTGCCGCCGCCGGGTGCCGTCCGGAGGAGCCACTCGTTGCCACGGCGGACACCCGGCACGTCGGGTTGCGCTGAGCTCGGGACGGCCAGGTCGAACCACGTCGAGCGAAGGCCGAGCGCCGAGCGCAGGGCCTCACCGGTCACCTCGACGCGCCCGCTGGTGAAGACGAGCTCGAGGCGAGCGACGGCGCGGCCGTCGGACTCCCGGGAGAGCACCCGAGCGGAGACGAGCGGCCCTGCCTGGCCGTACCGGGATTGCAACGAGGCGCCCGTGATCGTCACGGTCCACGTGTGGTTGGTGTTGCCCGCGACCGAGTCGCCGAGGTCCACCACTGCGGGGAAGTCGCCGCCGCGAGTGTGCCCGCCGGTGGAGGACGAGAACTCCGTGCGGACGATCCGGCCGTCGCCCCACCGCCGCACCACGCCCGCTGTCGCCTGCACCGCGGCGTCGGTGTTCGCGTGCTCGAAGCTCACGGTGCTGCCGCCCGCTGGGCGGCCAGCTCGGCCGTAGTACACCTGGCAGGTCGTGGTGTCGCAGGTCTTCGCGTAGGCGCGGTTCTCCGCCAGCGCGTAGGACCGAGCCGCCACGGCCTGCGCCTCGAGAGCCGCCTGCCCGCACCGAGGAGTGCCCGTGCCGGTGCACGCCAGGTTGCCCCAGGTCGCGGGGGACTCTCGAGGCACGACACCGCGCACGTACTGGTCGACGCCGAGCGCGTTGATCGTGCGCATCACGCCACCCGCCACGACCGCCCGGAGCTGGCCGCGGTAGAAGCGGACGTCAAGGGGCGTGGACGACCAGCCGCCGCTCGTGGTGGCATGGCAGAGCTGGAGGGTGCGCTCAAGCGGCAGGTCATCGCCGCGGACCTGGGCCCCACCTCCCGCGCCGGACACTGCGAGCGTCCACGACGGCGGCGTTGCGGTTCCAGGTCGGTCAGGGGTCCGGGCCGCCCAGCGGCCCGTCACCGGAGCACCCCCGCCGTAGCCCTGGAGCGTCTGGTGTGCGCCCCCGGCCCAGGCGTCGTTGCGCAGGTGCCAGGTGCTTCCCCGCCGCACGCCCACACCGTCGCGCCCGTCCCCATCCCAGTCCCCGGTGACCGGCTCGTCACCTGCAGACCCGAAGCTGAAGCTCGTGTCGGCGCCACCGCCGGCGTGGACGTTGCGGAGCAGCCACTGGTTCCCCCGATGGACGCCGACGGTGTCCTTGCCGTCGCCGTTCCAGTCTCCCGTGACGACGCGGTCTCCGGCGCTGCCGTACGCGTACGTCAGGTCGGCTGCCCCGGCGCTGTTGCGGTTTCGCAGGTAGATCGCGTTGCCCCGCCGGACGCCGACGGTGTCCTTGCCGTCTCCGTCCCAGTCCCCCACGAGGGGGACATCGGTGGGCTTGCCGTAGTCGAAGACGAGGTCAGCGGGCCCGGGCGTGGCCGACTGCCGGAGCATGAACCGCCCACCGCGCCACACCCCGATGCCGTCGACGCCGTCACCGTCCCAGTCGCCGACCAGCGGGATGTCGCCGGGCTGCCCGAAGCTGACGGTTCGGTCGCCATCAGCTCGATCGGCCGGAGCGAGCCGCAGCTCGCTGCCGGAGACCGTGCCCGGGCGGGCCGTCCAGGGTCCTGCGCACGAGGGTGCATCGAGCAGGCGGAACCCGCCGCTCACCTGCTCGACCCGCACCGCCCGGCCGGCGCTCGGGACGGGGGCACCGCCAGGGGTGAAGGTGGCGATGATCCCGGTGTCGACCTGGACCGCGAGTGCGCGGCCGTCCTGCGACGTCACCTGGACCGTGATCTCCTCAGTCGGAGAGACCGTGGACGCTGACGTCCCACCGTAGAAGTGGTCGAGGATCGCCGCTGAGCTCCAGCCGTGGTCCACGGCGTAGCCGAGCGCGCCCCATTGACCCATCCCACGCCGGTGCCCCCAGCCGTGTCCGGTGATCACGAGGTCAGACGACGCCGCGCTCGGTGCGGCGTTCGCAGCAGGAGCGCCCACGAGGAGCGAGCTCGTCGCGGCGGCGAGAGCGGCGAGCCCAGCGGCCAGCCGCCTCACTGGACCCGCTCCAGCTGGTACCAGCTCGTCCACTCGTTGCTGATGACGCCTCCGACCAGATCGAACCCGCGCCCGGTCGGGTCCCCGGCCACGATCGCTCGGCGGCCGCTGGGCACCTGCTGCTGTGCCACCGGACCGTTGGTACGCAGGCGGCTGAGGAGGAAGACACTCGCCTCCCGGCGGACGCCGGGCGTGTCGACGCCGTCGCCGTCCCAGTCCCCGACGAGCACGTCGTCGGTGTGCCGGCCGAACACGACCGTCACATCGGCCCCCCCGCTGGTCAGACGGTTGCGGAGGTGCCACTCGTTGCCCCGTCTGATGCCCACGCTGGACCGCCCATCGCCGTCCCAGTCGCCCGCCACCCCCTCATCGCCGGGTCGGCCATAGCGGTACGAGGTGAGCACCGCGGGGTTCCGAGTGTTCGTGCGCGCGAGGTACACCTCGCCGTCGCGGTACACCCCGATGGTGTCGACGCCGTCACCGTCCCAGTCCCCCACGAGCACCTGATCGGTGTGCCGGCCGAACACAACTGTCACATCGGCTGCCCCGCCGCCGATCGTGTGCTTCAGGTGATACTCGTTGCCGCGACGGATGGCAGGCTCGTCGATGCCATCGCCGTCCCAATCGCCCCAGAGCGGGACGTCCGTGGCCGATCCATAGGCGAAGCGGACCGGGTGGACGAGCCGCCCTGCGACCGAGGTGCGCATCGCAGCCAGCTGGGGCGTCACGAGGTTCCCCGGACACGACGACGAGCCGGTGTCACCGTGACCGAGGATGCGGGGGACCGTGACGCGGTCCCCCGCGCGGTAGCGGCCGTTGTCCGCGCGCACGACATAGGTCGTGCTGCTTCGAGGATCGAGCCCGTGCAGGCTGAACTTCCACGCGAGGACCTCGGCCACGGAGGCCATCGCCGCGCTTGTGGGGGAAGCCGCGGCCGGGGAGGCGCCGGTCTGGTGCTGCCCGAGGAGCGCGACGCCGACGCTGCCCGTGTTGAACCCACGGGCGTGCCCGCCGATGATCGGCGCGTTCGCCGGACCCGATCGCGCCTGCCAGATCCGTCCGAAGCGGTCGACGATGAAGTTGTAGGCGATGTCACACCACCCGTTCGCGACCACATGGGTCTGCCAGATGCTGCGGAGCACAGCTGGGACCTCGGCCGCCGTGTAGGTGTTGGTGGAGGCGGTGTGGTGGACGACGCCGAGCTGGAGCGGCGCCTGCTCGGGGCCCGAGCCGCAGTCCGCGTTCGTGTAGCGCCACCCGGGAGAGCCCCACGCCTCCGGGGGGAGGATCTGCGGGCGCGCGGCCGTCGCCGATGACGCAGACGGCGCCGACGGAGCCGCCGCGCTCGAGACGATCGAGGCGAGCCGGACGCTGCTCGACGGCCGCTCCTCGAGGGTCGACAGCGGGAGCAGCGTGAGCGAGGAGCCGGAGCCCTCGAGGACAGTCACCTCGACGGCGGTGGTTGCTGCGCCGGTCCACACCGGCCCCGCCATCGGGGGGACGCTGCCCTCGTCATCGGGGGCCTCGTCGCTGTCCCCGTGCAGCTCGACCGATTCGCTCCAGCCCTCGGGCCCGCGGCTGCGGAGCGCGAGACGGGCGTGCTCGGCCCCGTCCAAGCGTAGGGCGACCGCATTGGCGTCGAGTCCCTCGACGATGGCGACCCAGCCCGGTTCGATGCGCCCGCTCTCGCCGCTGCCCGCCTGGGTGCCGTCGTCGGCGTGGAGGATGTAGCGCCCATCCGGCTCGGGCGACACTGCGGCGGGTGAGCCGGCCGGGTGCGCGGTGGCCGGTGGCGCGACGGCAGACGCTGCGCTGTCATACCCCACCAGCGGGGCGGCGCCGACGGCGAGCGCGACGAGGGCGAGACGCCAGGGGCGTGGACGGGTTCGATTCACAGCGCATGCTCCTGTACGTGCTCGGGGCCACTGAGGCTATAGATGACGACGGGCAACCGGGCGGAACCCCCCAAGCTCCCGTGCACGGTCTGGTCCCCCGCCGCCCGCCAGCGCCTCGATACGCTTGAGCACCGCGCTGGGCGCGGCCCCCACGATGCGGATCCTCTTCTTCGGCACATTCGACGAGCAGCGCCAACCCCGTGTGCTCGCGCTGCGTGAGGGCCTCGCCGCGCACGGGCACGAGATCACCGTCCGCAACACGCCGCTCCCGCTGGACACCGACGCACGCATCTCCGTCGCGGCTCGCCCGTGGCGTGCGCCGCTCCTTGCGCTGCACGTCCTGTGGTGCTGGATCCGGCTGCTCGTGATGAGCCGCCGCGACCGCCCGCAGGTGGTGGTCGTGGGGTACCTCGGCCACTTCGACGTCCACCTCGCTCGGCTGCGCTTCCCCCGCGCCACGATCGTGCTCGACCACATGGTGTCGCTCGCCGACACCGTCCAGGACCGGCGGCTCGATGACCGTGGCCTGGTGACCCGGCTGCTCACCTGGATCGACCGCGCCGCGATCAGGGCTGCCGACGTGGTCGTGGTGGACACCGAGGAGCACCGGAGCCTGGTCGAGGATCCGGACGCCCGGGTGGTCGTGGTGCCGGTCGGCGCGCCCACCCTGTGGCGTGAGGCCGGCGCCGGCGCAACGCCGACGGAAGACCGCGAGCCGCTCCGCGTGGTGTTCTTCGGGCTCTACACGCCGCTGCAAGGCGCGCCGACGATCGGCGAGGCCATCGCCGCGACGCCCCCCGGGCTCGTGGAGTGGACGATGATCGGCACGGGGCAGGATCTCGAGGCGACCAGGGCGGCCGCGAGCACGAGGACGGACGTTCGTTGGCTCGACTGGCTGCCCGTCGACGAGCTCGCCCGCGAGGTTGCGGCCCACGATGTGTGCCTCGGGATCTTCGGCACCACGCCGAAGGCCCAGCGCGTTGTGCCGAACAAGGTGTACCAAGGGCTCGCCGCCGGTTGCGCCGTGGTCACCTCCGACACGCCGCCACAACGACGGGTGCTGGGCGACGCTGCCGTCTTCGTTCCCCCGGGAGACGCCTCCAGGCTCGCCGAGACGATCGCCGCGCTGGCCCACGACCGCACGCGCCTCCGCGCCCAGCAGGCCGCCGCCCGGGCACTGTGGCACACGCTGCTCGAGCCCCGAGCCCTGGTCGCACCCCTCGATGCGGCGCTCGCGGGCCAGCCGTGAGCATCCCGGTCCGGAGCCTCGACGGCATCTCGTCCGAGCCGGTCGGGCACGGGCGCTTCCCGAGCCTGTCCGACAGCGAGACCCTCCTCACCGGAGGACTGGCCCAGGGCATCGCAACGACGACCCTTCTGCTCGGCGTGAGTGGCACTCGATGACCGACCTGCCCCCGCCTGTCGACGACCTCCGAAGCAGGCGCCGCCGCCTGCTGTCCTCGGTGATCCTCCTCGCCGGCCTCGCCGGCCTCGTCCTCGCCACCCGCGAGGCGCTCCGGGCGAGCGACGACGTGGACCTGCCAGGACCGGTCCCCCTCGTCATCGCCTCTGTGCTCTGTGGAGTGGGGCTCTCCTGCTCCGCCAGAGCGTGGGCCGAGCTGGTCGGACCGCCGGGGGAGCCGCGCCTGCTCTACCGGGCCTTCTTCGTCTCGCAGCTCGTGAAGTACCTCCCGGCCGGCGGGGTCGCCCAGGTCGCGGGGCAGATCTCGCTCTCAGCGGCCCATGGGCTGCCCCTGCAGCGTCTCTCGCTGGCCCTGGCGGTCCTGATGGGGTGCTCCGTGGCCTCGGGCACCGCGCTTGGGAGCCTTCTCGTCCTGGCCCCAGAGCTCGCCGGTTGGGTACGTGCTCTGAGCCTGCTCGGCCTCGCCGCCCCACTGCTGGTCCACCCTCGGCTCTTGTCACGACTGCTGCGGCTGGGGCGCCGCGTGAGCGCTCGCATCCCGGAGCCCTCCCACCTCCCGCCGTCGGCCGCGATCTGGCGAGCGCTCGGATGGTGCGCGGTGAACCACGTCGCGGTTGCGTCGGGCTTCGCCCTGCTCCTGCGCGCCGCCGACCCCTCCACTGCGCTTCTCGCCGCCGGTGCGTCTTACGTGCTCGCCTGGGTCGCTGGCTTCCTCATCCTTCCCCTCCCTGCCGGGCTCGGGGTTCGCGAGGCGGTCCTGGTCGCTCTCGTCCCAGGCTTGAGCAGCGGCGCGATCCTCACCGCCAGCGTTGCGCAGCGCTTCACCACCATCGCGGCCGAGGTGGTGGCCGCCGCCATCAGCGCTCTCCCGGCTCGGCGCGCCGGGGCGCGTGACGACCCCACGGAGGGAGCCACCTAAAGAGGGGAGCTCGGCATGCCGATCCTACGAGGAAGACACCTCGCAGGACGGACCCCCATGTCGACGCTTCCAACGCCCCACCGCTCGTCCCTTCGGCACTCTGGCCGGATCGCCCGCGGCCTTCTCTCGCTGCTCGCCCTCGCCCTCCCCGGCCTCGTGACGGTTGGGGCCACACGACCGGCCGACGCATCGCCGGGCACGCCCGCCGCTCCCGTGCAGAGCACCACCGCCGAGGAAGAGCACCTGCTGCAGGCCATCAATCAGGCACGCAGGACGAACGGACTCGCGCCCCTTGTCAACAACCCGCAGCTGGGCGCTACGAGCCGGCGGTGGGCCGAGTCCATGCGCACGGCAGGCCACCTCCGCCACGACCCGAACCTCGGTGCCCAGGTCCAGCCTCTGGCCCCCGCGTGGGTGCGATACGGCGAGAACGTGGGCGTTGGCTACGACATCGTGACGCTCCACCAGATGTTCTGGGCCTCGGCAAGTCACCGGGCGAACATCGTCGGCCCCTACAACCAGGTGGGGGTCGGCGTCGCTCGCGGCAGCGACGGGCGCCTATGGGTGACGGTGCGATTCCTCCAAGCGCCGGTCCCGGCCGGATCGTCCACGACCGGTCGACATCCGGACCGGGTCGGCGTCCGGCGCGAGGATGCGTACTACCTGCGCTCCTCGTTGAGCACGGGCCCGGCAACGACGACGTTCTGGCACGGACGCCCGGACGACATCGCGGTGACTGGCGACTGGGATGGCGACGGGATCTCCACCCCCGGCGTGTTCCGTGACGGCCGGTGGGAGCTGCGCAACAGCAACTCAAGCGGCCCCCCTGACATCGTCGTGCGTTTCGGGCGAGCAGGCGACATCCCCCTTGTCGGAGACTGGGACGGCGACGGGATCGAGACCGTCGGGTTGTGGCGGAACGGCACGTTCATGATCCGCAACCGGAACATCTCCGGCGAGGCGGAGCGATCGGTGCACTACGGACGGCCGACCGACCAACCGCTCGTAGGCGACTGGGACGGCGACGGGATCGCCAGCCCCGGCGTCCGGCGCGGCAACGCCTACTACCTCCGCAACTCCTTCACGGGCGGCAACGCCAACCTGACGTATGCGTACGGCACCGTCGGGGACACGCCAGTCACCGGCGACTGGGACGGCGACGGGATCGACACCCCGGGCGTCCGGCGCGGCAACGCCTACTACCTCCGCAACAGCCACGCAGGAGGCAACGCCGACCACACCTTCGGCTACGGCTGGGCCACAGACCAGGTCGTGGTCGGAGCATGGGACTGACGCCGACGCGTCGGACACCCGGGCGGACCAGCGGATCTGACCGGGCCTCGACCACCGCCCGCTGACGCGACGACGCCGGTCGGCTGACCCGACCGGCGTCGTGCTGCGCTCGGGCGCTGGGTCGCTCAGGCCGACGGGGCCTGGAGCGGGTGCGGCATGCAGTGCTCGTCGAGCTCGGCCACGACGATGCGGTCCCGGTTCTCCCAGGTGATCTCGTTGGCCGGGTCCTTGCGGACCTTGTACTCCCGGAACGACTGCTCGAGGCTGTCGTAGGCGAGGAGCCGGCCGATGAGCGGGTCGCCGAGGCCGAGGAGCAGCTTGATCGTCTCGATGGCCTGGATCGACCCGACGATGCCGGGCAGCACGCCGAGCACGCCGGCCTCGGCGCAGCTGGGCGCCAGCTCGGCGGGCGGCGGCTCGGGGACCATGTCCCGGTAGGTGGGGCCGTTCTTCGGGTCGAAGACGGTGACCATCCCCTCGAAGCGGAAGATCGAGCCGTGGACCACGGGGATGCCGAGCTTCACCGACGCGTCGTTCACGAGGAACCGGGTCGGGAAGTTGTCGGTGCCGTCGACGATGACGTCCCAGCCCTCGAGGATGTCCATCACGTTGTCGGCCCCGAGGCGCACGTCGTAGGTCACGACGTTCACGTCCGGGTTGAGCAGCGTGAGGGTCTTCTTCGCGGAGTCGACCTTGCGGTCGCCGACCCGCTCGATGTTGTGGAGGATCTGGCGCTGCAGGTTGGAGTCGTCGACGACGTCCATGTCGATGATGCCGATGGTCCCGACGCCGGCCGCGGCCAGGTAGAGCGCGGCGGGCGAGCCGAGGCCGCCGGCGCCGAGCAGGAGGACCTTGGAGTCGAGGAGCTTCTGCTGGCCCTCGACGTCCACCTCGGGGAGGAGGAGGTGGCGCTGGTAGCGGTTGCGCTGCTCGGGGGTGAGGCTGCGGGGCGCCTTCCACTCCCGGCCCTCGTCCTTCCACTTGTTGAAGCCGCCGGCCATCGAGACGACGTCCTCGTAGCCGAGCTCGGCCAGCGTCTTCGCCGCGAACGCGGAGCGGACGCCGGAGGCGCAGTGGATGACGATCTTCGTCGACTTGTCCGGCACCCGGCTCTCGATGGAGCTCTCGAGGGTGCCGCGGGCGATGTGGAGCGCGCCGGGGATGGCCCCCTGCTCGTGCTCCTCGGGCTCGCGGACGTCGAGGATCAGCGTGCCCGGCTGCTGGCGCAGGGCATCGGCCTCGTCGGTCTCGATCTCGCGGATCTGGGCCTTGGTGGCGGCCAGGAGCTCACGGAAGTTCGGCATGGGTGGTCCTTCGTCGTCGCCGGAGGGAGAAAGCCTACTGACCGGGTCAACAATCAGGAAAGCGCTGGGATTCCCTCGACGAGCGCCGGCAGCAGCTCGCCGATCGGCCCCCGCAAGACCACGTCGGCCAGGCGGTCCATGGCCGTCTCGTCGCCGTTCACGATGATCACCGCCGCGCCGGCGGACTTCGCCACGGGCACGACCTCGGCGATCGGGTAGACGCTGAGCGTCGAGCCGACGGCGAGGAGCACGTCGCAGCCGAGGGCGGCCCGCTCCGCCCGCTGGAGGTCCTCGGGGACGAGGTTCTGCCCGAAGCTGATCGTGGCGGACTTCAGGATCCCGCCGCAGGTGCGGCAGGGCGGGTCCTCCTCCCCCGCCCGGACGCGCTCGAGCGCCCGCTCCATGGGCGCCCGCTCGCCGCAGGCGAGGCAGGTGACCTCGCGAGAGGTGCCGTGGACCTCGACGATGCGATCGGGGTCCGAGCCGGCGGCGTGGTGGAGGCCGTCGACGTTCTGCGTGATGAGGAGGTGCAGGCGCCCGGTGCGCTCCAGCTCCACCAGGGCGTGGTGACCGGCGTTCGGCTGCGGCGCCGGGCGGTCGTCCTCGGCCCGGCGCCGCCAGGCGGTGCGCCGCAGCTCGGGGTCGGACATCCAGGCGTCGATGTGGGAGGCCCGCTCGGCGGCGGGGTCCTTCGTCCAGAGCCCGTTGGGGCCCCGGAAGTCCGGGATCCCCGAGTCGGTGCTGATGCCGGCGCCGGTGAGCACGGTCACCCGGGCGGCGGCGGTCAGCAGGCGGCGGGCCTCCTCGAGCGCGTCCACGGGCCGCAGGCTACCCCCTTGCGCGAAGCATGGAGATGCATGAGAGTCATTGAGAGCGCACGACGATCGCGGAGGTGAACCGTGCACCCGTGGAACCTGTCCGAGCCCGTCCACGTCGAGCCCTGGCCCGACCCGCTCCTCGAGCACCACGGCTTCGAGGTGCGGCACCCGTACGTCGAGGAGTTCTGGCTCGCCATCCTGGGCCCGACCGCCACGTGGCTGATGCGCCGCCTCGCCGCCCACCTCGACGGGCACCCGGACGGCGGCCCGGTGGACCTCCAGGCGCTCGCCGCCGGGATCGGCGTCGGGCACCGCAACGGTCGCCACGCACCGTTCCTGCGCACCCTCGAGCGCTGCGCCCGCTTCGGCCTCGTCCAGGCCACGCCCCAGGGGCTGCGGGTCCGCCGCCACCTCCCCCCGCTCACCCAGAGCCAGGTGGCCCGCCTCCCCGAGGACCTGCGCCAGCGGCACGCCGCGGTGGTCGATCGGGCGTCGGCGCCCGCGCCCGCGCCCGCGGTCAGCAGCCCGGAGCCGGCGGAGCGGGTCGAGCGGGCCCGCGGCGCGGCCCTGGCCCTGATCGAGCGGGGCCTCGCGCCGCACGTGGCCGAGCGGGAGCTGCACCGGGACGGCACGCACCCGGCCCTCGCCCACGCCGCCGTGCGATGGGCGCTCGAGCAGCGCGGCCTCGTCGCCGCAGCCGAGGAGCCCATGCCCCCGGCCGCCTAGGCGGCCTCAGGCAGGTCTCGGCGGACTTCGCCGCCCTGAACGTCTGACCGCGACGGCGAGGCGCAGGAGGGCGGCTCGGGGCACGCTCAGCCCCGGGGGCGGCGGTAGCCGGAGAGGAGCTGGACGAGCGTGCGGATGCCGAAGCCCGTGCCGCCCTTCACGACCTCGCCGTAGACCTCCGACGCGTCGGAGGGACCCGCGATGTCGAGGTGGGCCCACGGGATCCCCTCGCCGACGAACTCCCGCAGGAAGATGCCCGCGGCGAGCGTGCCGCCGTAGCGGGTCGTCGGGATGTTGCGGAGGTCGGCGATGTCGCTGTCGAGCTTGCCGCGGAGGTGATCGGGCAGCGGCAGCGGCCACACGGGCTCGCCGGCCGTGTCCGCGGCCTCGCGCACCTGCTCGATCCAGGCGTCGTGGTTGCCCATGAGCCCGGCCGTGCGGTCCCCGAGGGCCACCATGCAGGCGCCGGTGAGGGTGGCGAGGTCGACGATGGCGTCGGGGCTGGCCTCGGAGGCCAGCGAGAGGGCGTCGGCGAGGATGAGCCGGCCCTCGGCGTCGGTGTTCAGCACCTCGACGGTCTTGCCGTTGCGGATCGTGAGCACGTCGCCCACCCGGGTGGCGTCACCGCCGGTCATGTTGTCGGTGAGGGGGACGAAGCCGAGGACGCGGACCTTGGCGCCGACCGCGGCGAGCGCCCGGAACGTGCCGAGCACCGCGGCTGCGCCGCCCATGTCGCCCTTCATGCCGACCATGGCGTCGCCTGGCTTGAGCGACAGGCCGCCGGAGTCGAAGGTGATGCCCTTGCCCACGAGGGCGACGGTGCCCCGGGGCTTCTCGGGCTCGTAGCGCAGCTGCAGGAAGCGGGGCTCCTGGGCCGAGCCGCGGTTCACGCCCAAGAGGCCGCCGAGGCGCTCGGCCTTGATCTCCTTGGCGCCCCACACGGTCACCTCGAAGCCGGACTCCTTGCCCGCCTTCTGCGCCCGCTTGGCCAGCTCGGTCGGGGTGAGCGAGCCGCCGGGCTCGTTGACGAGGTCGCGGGCCCAGCACACCGCCTCGGCGATCGCGGCGCCGCGGTCGACCGCGGCCTGGGTGCGGGCGCCGCCGCTGGCGACGATCACCGCCTGCTGCAGGGCCACGGGATCGGGCGACGACTTGAAGGCGGTGTAGCGGTAGCCGCCGAGGCGCAGGCCCTCGGCGACGGCCTGGGCGGCCGCGGCGGGGGTCGTGCCCTCAGCGGCGAAGCGGACGAGGTCCACCACGACGGACTCGCTGCGGGAGGCGGCCCGGGCCAGGGCGCCGGCGGCGGCGCGGAGCACGGCGGCGTCGACGCCGTCGGCGGGCCCGAGGCCCACGACGTAGCGGACGGTGCCGTCCGGGCCGGGCAGGGTGCGCACGTCGCCCTTCTTGGCCTCGAAGCCCTGCGCCCGCAGGTAGGCCCAGTCGAGGTCGTCCCCCTCCGGCGCGCCGGCGACGGCGCCGACGGCGAGGGCGCGGGCGTCCGCCGGAGCGGACTTGGCGACGGTGAGTTCGAGGGGCACGGCTTCCTCCTGGGGTCAGGCCCCCCGGGCGGTGCGGGGCTGGCCCTCGACCCAGCGGGCCAGGGTCCAGAGCACCGACGAGAGGCGGTTGAGGTAGGGGACGGCCAGCGAGCCGTCCGGCGCGACCGCAGCGGCTGCCCGCTCGGCTCGCCGCACGACGGTGCGGGCCAGGTCGAGGAGGGCCGACGTGCGGTCCTCGCCGGGGACGACGAACTCGCGGGGCAGCTCGAAGCGCTCGCCCACCTCGTCGGCCAGCTCGCCGAGGCGAGCGACCATCGCCTCGGTCACGAGCGACTGCCCGGGCGTGAGCCGGTCCCGGTGCGCCTCGGCGGTGGACAGCTCGGCCATGAGGATCCACAGGTCGCGCTGGAGCCCGACGAGCAGCTCGTCGAGCTCGCTCCCCCGGGCCACCTCGGCCCGGGCGACGCCGATGGCGGCCTGCGCCTCGTCGACGGTGCCGACGGCCTCGAAGCGGGCCGCGGTCTTGGGCTCCCGACCCCCGTAGAGCAGGCCGGAGGTGCCGTCGTCTCCCTTGCCCGTCCAGAGGCGCGCCACGTCGGCACCCTACCGGGGCGCCCTCACCAGGTGTCGACGTACGGCCGCTTCTTGCCCGTCCGGGGCGCGGGGGTGCCCGCGGCGGCGAAGACCCGGCTGATCCAGCGGCGGGAGTCCGCGGGGTCGATCACGTCGTCGATCTCGAAGTGGCTGGCCGAGTTGAGGGCCTTGCCGTGCTCGTACATGCGGTCGACCATCTCCTGGAAGGTCCGCTCGCGCTCCGCCGGGTCCTCGATGGCCTCGAGCTCCTTGCGGTAGCCCAGGCGCACCGCGCCCTCGAGGCCCATGCCGCCCACCTCGCCGGTGGGCCAGGCCACGCAGAACAGAGGCGCCTTGAACGTGCCGCCGGCCATGGCCTGCGCGCCGAGCCCGTAGCCCTTGCGGAGGATGATCGTGCCGGTGGGGACCGTGAGGTTGGCGCCGGTCACGAACAGGCGGCTCACGTGGCGCACGAGCGCGGTCTCCTCCGCCTCGGGCCCCACCATGATCCCGGGCGTGTCGCACAGGAACAGGACCGGCAGGTCGTGGGCGTCGCACAGCTGCAGGAAGCGGGCCGCCTTGTCGGCGCCGGCGGCGTCGATCGCACCGCCGAGGTGCACCGGGTTGTTGGCGACGATGCCGAGCGGCCGCCCCTCGACCCGGGCGAGCGCGGTCACCATCCCGGCGCCGAAGGCGGCCCGCAGCTCGAGGACCGAGCCGACATCGGCGATCGCCTCGACCGCCCGCCGCACGTCGTAGGCCTTGAGCCGGCTCTCCGGGACGGCCTGGCGGGCCGCCTCGGGGTCGGGGGCCTCCCACTCGTCGACCGGCCCGGCGAAGTACCCGAGGTACTGCTTCGCGACGGCGACCGCCTCGGCCTCGTCCTCCACGAGGACGTCGACGACGCCGTTCGGGACCTGCACGTCCATCGGCCCGATCTCCTCGGGGGCGAAGGTGCCGAGGCCCCCGCCCTCGACCATGGCCGGGCCGCCCATGCCGATGTTCGTGCCCTTCGTGGCGATGACGACGTCGCAGCAGCCGAGGATCGCCGCGTTGCCGGCGAAGCAGCGCCCGGAGGCGATGCCGACGAGCGGCACGAGGCCGGAGAGGCGGGCGAAGAGGTGGAAGGCCAGGGTGTCGAGGCCGGACACGCCGGAGCCGTCGGTGTCGCCGGGTCGCCCGCCGCCGCCCTCGGTGAAGAACACGACAGGTAGCCGCTCCCGCTCGGCCAGCTCGAAGAGCCGGTCCTTCTTGCGGTGGTTCTGCATGCCCTGGGTGCCGGCCAGGACCGTGTAGTCGTAGGACATCGCCACGACCGGCTGGCCGGCGACGGTCCCGAGGCCGCCGACGAGACCGTCGGCCGGGGTCTTCTCGATGAGCTCCTCGACCGGGCGGCGACGCCGCTGGGCCGCGATCACGAGCGGGCCGTACTCGACGAAGGAGCCCTCGTCGAGGAGGTCGGCCACGTTCTCCCGCGCCGTGCGCTGCCCGGTGCGGCGCCGGCGAGCCACGGCGTCCGGGCGGGCTGCGTCGAGCCCGATCTCGTGACGGGCCCGCACCTCCGCGAGCTCGGGCCGCTCGGGGGCGGCGGCGACCTGCGGGCCGCGGGCGCCGTCGTCGGGCGACACCGCCGCTCGGGGGGCGAGGACGGCGAGCACGTCGCCCGGCTTCACGAGGTCGCCCTCGGCCACCCGGACCTCGGCGACAGTCGACGCCTCGGGCGCCTCGATCCCGTGCTCCATCTTCATGGACTCGACGACGACGACCTCGGCCCCGGCGGCCACGTCGGCCCCCACGGGCAGCACCCGCACGACGGTCCCCTGCAGCGGTGAGCGGATCTCCCCCATCGCGGCCGTGTCTAGCGCGCTCGACCCGGGCCTTCGCTCCGCCCGCGCCCCCCGGCGGATCCGGCGGAAGGGGAAGGTCTTGCAGCGAGGGGGGCGAACTAGCCTTGTCAGACCATGTCCGGCAGCCGGTACCTCGATCTGGTGAACGAGCGCGTCGTCGTCTACGACGGCGCTTTCGGCACCTATGTCCAGACCCTCGGGCTCGGCCCCGACGACTTCGGCGGGGAGGCGCTCGAGGGCTGCAACGAGATGCTCTGCCTGACGCGCCCCGACGTCATCGCCGGGATGCACGAGGCCTTCTTCCAGGCGGGCGTCGACGTCGTCGAGACCGCCTCGTTCGGCTCCTTCGCCATCCCGCTCGGCGAGTACGACATCGCCGACCGGGCCCACGAGCTCAACGTCGCCGCCGCCCGCATCGCGCGGGAGGTGGCCGACGGCTACGGCGGCTTCGTCGCCGGCTCGATCGGCCCGGGCACGAAGTTCGCCTCCCTGGGCCAGATCCGCTTCGCCGAGCTGCGCGACGCCTACGAGGTCCAGGCCCGCGGCCTCCTCGAGGGCGGCGTGGACGTGTTCCTCGTGGAGACGCAGTTCGACCTCCTCGGCGCCAAGGCGGCGATGATCGGCTGCCGCCGGGCCATGGCGGCGGTGGGCCGAGAGGTCCCCATCCAGGTGCAGGTCACGATGGAGGTGACCGGCACGATGCTGCCCGGCACCGAGATCGGCGCCGCGCTCGCCGCGCTGGACGCCATGCGCCCCGCCGCCATCGGCATCAACTGCGCCACCGGCCCGGCCGAGATGGGTGAGCACCTCCGCTACCTGTCCCAGCACAGCCGGGTCCCGATCGCCTGCCTGCCGAACGCCGGGATGCCGTCGGTGGTCGACGGCAAGATGCACTACGACCTCACGCCGGAGCAGCTGGCCGAGCACCAGCGCCGCTTCGTGTCCGAGCTCGGCGTGCAGATCGTCGGCGGGTGCTGCGGCACGACCGTCGAGCACATCCGCGCCGTCGTCGAGGCGGTGAAGGACCTCGAGCCGGCGCCCCGCCAGGTCGAGCACCTCGTCGGCGCCACGTCGATCTACAGCTTCACGCCCTTCGACCAGGAGCTCACCTACCTGTCGATCGGCGAGCGCACGAACGCCAACGGCTCCAAGAAGTTCCGCGAGGCCATGCTGGCCGGCGACTGGGACACCTGCGTCGCCATGGCCCGCGAGCAGGAGCGCGAGGGCGCCCACGTCCTCGACCTCTGCGTGGACTACGTGGGCCGGGACGGCACGGCCGACATGGACGAGCTGGCGTCCCGCTTCGCCACTCAGGCCACGGTGCCGATCATGATCGACTCCACCGAGCCGGCGGTGGTCGAGACCGCGCTGCAGCGCATCGGCGGTCGCGCCATCCTCAACTCGGTCAACCTCGAGGACGGCGACGCCCCCGGCACCCGGCTCGACCGCTTCCTCTCGCTGGCCCGCGACTACGGCGCCGCCGTCGTCTGCACCTGCATCGACGAGGAGGGCCAGGCCCGCACCCCTGAGTGGAAGCTGCGGGCCGCGAAGGCGATCCACGACATCGCCGTCGAGCGCTACGGCCTCGAGCCCGGGGACCTGTTCTTCGACCCGCTGGCCCTCACCCTCGCCACGGGCATCGAGGAGAGCCGCACCGACGGCATGGCCACGATCGAGGGCATCCGGCTCATCAAGGAGCACCTGCCCGGCGTGCACACCACGCTCGGCCTGTCGAACATCTCCTTCGGCCTGTCCCCCGCGGCCCGCCACGTCCTGAACTCGGTGTTCCTGCACGAGTGCGTGCAGGCGGGGCTCGACTCGGCCATCGTCCACGCCGGCCGGATCATGCCGCTCTCCCGGATCCCGGAGGAGCAGAAGCAGGTCTGCCTCGACCTCATCTACGACCGGCGCCGCGAGGGCTACGACCCGCTCCAGGTGCTGCTCGAGATGTTCGAGGGCGTGTCGTCCTCCGACGTCGCCGCCAAGGAGGATCGCTCCGACTGGCCGGTGGAGCGACGGCTGTCCACCCGCATCATCGAGGGCGACCGAAACGGGCTCACCGACGAGCTCGACGAGGCGATGGCCCAGGGGCTCGCCCCGCTGTCGATCATCAACGACGTCCTGCTCGAGGGCATGAAGGTCGTCGGCGAGCTCTTCGGCAAGGGCGAGATGCAGCTGCCGTTCGTGCTGCAGTCGGCCGAGACGATGAAGGCCGCCGTCGCCCACCTCGAGCCGCACATGGAGAAGGTCGAGGGCGGCTCGTCGAAGGGCCGGATCGTGCTCGCCACCGTGAAGGGCGACGTCCACGACATCGGCAAGAACCTCGTCGACATCATCCTCACGAACAACGGCTACGAGGTGCACAACCTCGGCATCAAGGTCGGCATCGCCGAGATGATCGAGAAGGCGACCGAGGTGGGCGCCGACGCCATCGGCATGAGCGGCCTGCTCGTGAAGAGCACGCTGATCATGCGCGAGAACCTCGAGGAGCTGAACCAGCGGGGCCTGGCCGACATCCCGGTCATCCTCGGCGGCGCCGCGCTCACCCGCACCTACGTGGAGCGGGATCTGCGCGAGGTCTACGAGGGCCGCCTGTTCTACGGGAAGGACGCGTTCGAGGGCCTCCACGTCATGGACCGCCTCGGCGCGGTGCGCCGCGGCGAGCAGCCCGACGACCCCGACTGGGGCACCGTGCCGGTGGACTCCACGATCGAGCTGCGGGGCCGCTTCGCCAAGCCGGGCGGCGAGGAGGAGCCGGTGGAGCTGCCGGCCCGCTCGCCCGAGGTCGCGACCGACAACCCGGTCCCCAAGCCGCCGTTCCTCGGCACCGAGGTGGTGAAGGGCCTGTCGATCGACGAGATCGCCGGCTTCATCAACGAGACGGCCCTGTTCCGCAACCAGTGGCAGTTCCGCCCGGAGAAGGGCGAGTCCGACGACGAGTTCAAGGCCCGCATCCGCCCGACGCTGCGGGAGGAGCTGGCCAAGGCCAAGGCGGCCGGCATCCTCGTGCCGCAGGTCGTGTACGGCTACTTCGCCGCCAACAGCGACGGCGACGACCTCGTGATCTGGAGCGACGAGTCCCGCGCCGAGGAGCTGGCCCGCTTCCACTACCCGCGCCAGCGCAAGGCGCCGTTCCTGTGCATCGCCGACTTCTTCCGTCCGGCGGACGGCGACGAGGTCGACTACGCGGCCTTCCAGATCGTCACGATGGGCCCGGCGGTGTCGGAGGCCACGGCCAAGCTGTTCGCCGACGACCGGTACCAGGAGTACCTGCTCCTCCACGGCCTCGGCGTGGAGATGGCGGAGGCGCTGGCCGAGCTGTGGCACAAGCGGATCCGCACCGAGTGGGGCTTCGTCGACGAGGACGGCCCGACCCTCGGCGGCCTGTTCCGCCAGCAGTACCGGGGCGGCCGCTACTCCTCGGGCTACCCGGCCTGCCCGGACCTCGAGGACAACGAGACGATCCTCCGGCTGCTCGACGGCGGCCGCATCGGCCTCGAGTGCGACGAGGACACGGGCTTCCAGTACCAGCCCGAGCAGAGCACCTCGGCCCTCGTCTGCCACCACCCCCAGGCCAAGTACTTCGTCGCCCGCTGACCCCACGAGCCCACGAGGTCTGTGCGCGTTCTCGAGCCGCTACGGCTCGAGAACGCGCACAGACGTTGTTTAGCCAGGGTAGTTATCTTGGGTAAGGACCGGTACGCTGCCGGGCGTGACGCCCTCGCCCCGCTCCGCTGACGCCGCCCTCGACCCCGACGTCGGGGAGCTGGCCAGCCGGCTGCGGCTCTCGGTGACCCGGCTCGCCCGCCGGCTCCGCCAGGAGGCCGGCGACGGCCACACCCCCAGCCAGCTCTCGGCCCTCGCCGTCATCGCCAACCGCGGGCCGATGACCCTCGGGCAGGTGGCCGAGCACGAGCGCGTGGCGCCCCCGTCGATCACCAAGGTCGTGACGAAGCTCGAGGCAGAGGGCCTCGTCACCCGCTCCCCCGACCCCACCGACGGACGCGTCACCCACGTGTCCGCCACGGCAGCCGGGCGAGCCCTGATCGAGGAGTACCGCCGTCGGCGCACCACGTGGCTGGCCGCCCGCCTCCAGGCGCTCCCGCCGGCGGACCAGGCCAGGCTGGCTGACGCCCTCACCGCCCTCGACGCGCTCTGGCAGGAGGAGCGGTCGTGACCCGCCTGCGCCTCGGGGCCGCCGACACCTTCCGGTCGCTGCAGGTCCGCAACTTCCGCCTGTTCTTCACCGGCCAGGGGATCTCGCAGATCGGCAGCTGGCTGACGCTGATCGCGCAGACCCTCCTCGTCCTCGAGCTCACCGACAGCGGCCTCGCCCTCGGTCTGCTCGCCGCCGCCCAGTTCGGCCCCGTGCTGCTGTTCGGGGCGTGGGCCGGGCTGATCGCCGACCGGTCCGACAAGCGCCGCCTCCTCATCCGCGTGCAGACGATGGCCATGGCGCAGACCTTCACGATGGGCGCGCTCGCCTTCATGGACGAGCCCCCGCTCGTCGCCATCTACCTCGTGGCCGCCTGGGGCGGCCTGGCCACCGCCTTCGACAACCCCGCCCGCCGCTCGTTCGTCGTGGAGATGGTCCCGGCCGACCACGTGACGAACGCGGTGAGCCTCAACAGCGCGCTCATGACGGGCGCTCGCGTCGTCGGTCCGGCGCTCGGCGGCTTCCTCGTCGCCGCCGTCGGCCACGGCTGGACGTTCTGGATCGACGGGGTGTCCTACCTCGCCGTCATCGCCGGCCTCCGGGCCATCGACCCCACGACGCTGCGCAAGCCGCCGGCCCAGCCCCGCGGCAAGGGCCAGATCCGGGCCGGGCTCCGCTACGCCTGGAGCGTCCCGGACCTGCGGGTGCCGCTGCTCATGATGGCGGTGATCGGGACGCTGTCCTTCAACCACCAGACCGTGCTGCCCCTCTTCGCCACCCGCTCGCTCGGCGGCGGCGACCTCACGTTCTCGTTCCTCATGTCGGTGGTGAGCGTGGGCTCGCTCGTCGGGGCGCTCATCGCGGCCCGGCGCACCGACCTCCAGGTCCACCTCGTGAGCGTGGCCGCGATCGCCTTCGGGGTGACGATGGCCCTCCTGGCCGTGGCCCCCAACCAGCCCGTGGCCTTCCTCGTGGGCGCGTCGATGGGCTTCGCCAGCATCACGTTCATGACGACGTCCACGGCGATCGTCCAGCTGCGGGCCGAGCCGTCGATGCGGGGCCGGGTGCTCGCCCTGCAGGCCATCGTCTTCCTCGGCAGCACCCCGATCGGCGGCCCCATCGTCGGCGCGGTGGCCGAGGAGCTCGGCGCCCGGTACGCCGTCGGCCTCGGAGCCCTGGCTGCCCTCGCCGCCGGCGGGTGGGGCCTGCTCAGCGCCCGGCGCAGCCGCACGGTGGCCACCACCGACGCGGTCACGGCCGAGGCCCTGGCCGACGCAGCGGCCGACCAGGGCGACGGACCGGTGGTGGTGCGGCCGGCCGTCCCCCAGCCGACCGCCGGCCGCTGAGGGGCCGGGCGCAAGCCCGCCGCACCCGACCCCTCACCCTGCATACGGTGACGGTGTGACCGACCCCGCTGCGCTCCCGCTGCTGGAGGGCCTCGCCACCACCCGGGCCATCCGCCGCTTCCGCCCCGACCCGGTGCCCGAGGAGGACCTGGCCACGATCCTGTGGCACGCCTCCCGGGCGCCGTCGGGCTCCAACCGCCAGCCCTTCCGCTTCGTGGTGCTGCGGGACGGACCCGCGGCGACTGAGGCTCGCCGCCTGATCGGCGGGGCGTGCCGCCAGGTGTGGGCGGCCAAGCGCCAGGACGACGGCTACGACGAGGGCTCCGGCGCCGCCCCCGACTCCCCGAAGGCGCGGATGGCCCGCACGATGCAGCGCTTCGTCGACCGCTTCGAGGAGACGCCGGTCGTCGTGCTGGCCTGCCTCCGCCGGCACCGCCCGCCCCACCCCACCGAGGGGGCGAGCGTGTACCCGGCCTGCCAGAACCTGCTCCTCGCCGCTCGAGCCCTGGGCTACGGCGGGGTGATGACCACCTGGCACGGGTTCGTGGAGGACGACCTCCGGCGGGTCCTCGGCATCCCCGACGACGTCGGCATCGCGGCCACGATCGCCCTCGGGCGCCCCGAGGGCGGGCACGGCCCGGTCCGGCGGCGCCCCCTCCGCGAGCTCGTCTACGAGGACCAGTGGGAGGGCGACGCGCCGTGGGCCGTCGACCCGCCCGGCACCCGGTTCACGAGCGCCGGCCCGCCCCAGGGCCGTTAGCGCGGCGCCGGGCCTCCCGAGCCCGCCGCCAGCCCTGCGGCCACCGCCGGCGGGCGTGCACGGCCAGCCACGGGATCACGACGAAGACGAGCAGCGCGGCGAGGACGGCGACGCGCAGCATCAGGCCGACCGGGCCAGGGCGGCGAGGGCCTTGCGGACCTTCTGCTCGCTCGGACCGCCCTTGGCGCCGACGGGCTGGGCGAAGGTGGCGACCCGGAGCTCCTCGATCATCTGCCGGACGGAGCCGTCGACGTCCCGGGCCCGCAGCGGCGCGTACGCCCGCTCGAGGTCCTGGACCACGAGCGCCCGGGCCTCGTCCCGGCGGGGGTCCTCGGGGGCCCGCTCGACCCGGTGGCGCTCGGCCTCCAGGTAGCGCACGAGGTCCGGGAGCCGGTCCGCGCCGGCGGTGGCGATCCACCCCGGGTGGAGGAGCCGATCGAGGTGCGAGCGGACGTCGAGGACGGTCTCGTCGAGCGCGGCCGAGAGCATCCCGGCCAGCCGGCGGTCGATCTCGCCGGCGAGGGTGACGGCCTCCGCGGCGAGGCGGGCGACCTCCACCGCGGCCTTGGCGAAGCGCTGCTTCACCCGGGCCAGCAGCGCCTCGAAGGCCGCCTCCTCGAACACCGGGCCGCCGGCCTCGAGCAGCAGCGCGTCGACCGCGGCCTCGGCGCACTGGGTGTACGCCTGGGCCGCGGTGATGCGGTCGGAGCCGGCGAGGGCCAGCTTCGCCGCGTTGGGGAGGGCCCGGTCGAGGGTGCGCAGCGGCGAGCCGACGCCGAGCAGGAGGAGGCGCCGCGTACCGCCCCACATGGCGGTGCGCTGCTCGGCCTCGCTCGGCAGGACCCGCACGGCCACGGCGTCGCCCTCGTCGACGAGGGCCGGGTACCCCGTGAGCCGCTGACCCTGGACGACCGCCGCCACCGTGCGGGGCAGGTCCCCGCCCGGCCACGCCCGCAGCCCGGTGCGCTCCTCGAGCGGCGCGGCGGCGGCGAGCGCCTCGGCCAGGCGGTCCCGCATCCGGCGCCGCAGCGCCGGCAGGTCCTTGCTCCAGGCCAGGGCCCGCCCGCGGTCGTCGACGGCCCGGTACGTCACCCGCAGGTGGTCGGGCACCTCCTCGAGGTTGCGGCGGCCCATGCGCACGGCCACGCCGGCCCGCTGCGCGAGGGCGGGCACGAGCACCTGGAGGAGCGGGCCCTGCTCGGGGCCGACCTCGGCGAGCACGTCGGCGGCGACCGCGGCGGGCGGACCGAGGGCGCGGCGCACCTCCTTGGGGAGGGTGCGGACGAGCGAGGTGACGAGCTCCTCGCGGTAGCCCGGGACCTGCCAGTCGAGGCGGAGGGCCTCGGCCCGGTCGAGGAGGGCGAGGGGGATGTCGACCGACACGCCGTCGAGGTCGTGGCCCCGTTGGTCGGTGTAGGTGACGGGCACCGGCGTGCCGTCGAGGTCGAGCCACTCGGGGTAGGCGTCGTCGTCGATCGGCCCGGCCGACGGGTCGATGAGGTCCTCCCGCCGGTAGGTGAGCAGGTCGGGCTGGCGCTCCCGCTCGTCCCGCCACCAGCGGTCGAAGCGCTTGCCGGTGGTGACGTCGGCCGGGAGGCGGGCGTCGAAGAAGGCCACCCGGGCCTCCTCGTCCACCAGCAGGTCCCGGCGCACCCGGTGCTCGGTGGCGAGGACCTCGACGACGGCCTGCCGGTTCGCCTCGAGGAAGGCGTGGGGCGCGTCCCACTCCCCCTGCACGAGGGCGTGGCGGATGAACAGCTCGCGGGCCACCTCCGGATCGACCCGCTCCACCCCGAGGCGCCGGCGGCTGACGATGGGCAGCCCGTAGAGCGTGACCCGCTCGTGGGTGAGGGCCCGGCCCTGCTCGCGCTCCCACCACGGCTCCCCGTAGCTGCGGGTGACGAGGTGCTCGCCGAGGCGCTCCAGCCACTCGGGGCGGATGGGGGCGACGGTGCGGGCCCGCAGCCGGTTGGTCTCGACCAGCTCGGCCGCCATCACCCACGACGGTCGGCGCTTGCCGAGGGCGCTGCCGCCGGCCACGACGAAGCGGCTCTCGCGGGCGCCGCGGTACTCCTTCGCCTCCTCGTCCCAGTGCCCGACCTGGGACAGGAGCCCGGACAGCAGCGAACGGTGGATGGCGTCGGGGTCGGGCTCGTCGCGCAGCGGCGGGGCGTCGATGCCGATGGCCTTCACGATCTGGCGCAGCTGGCCGTGGAGGTCCTGCCACTCCCGGGTGCGGAGGTGGTGGAGGTGCTCGTCGCGGCACAGCCGCCGGAAGGCGCTCGAGCCGAGCTCGCGCTGGCGGTCCCGCAGGTAGCGCCACAGCTCGAGGTAGGCGAGGAAGTCCGAGTCCGTGGTCTGGAAGCGGCGGTGCAGCTGGAGGGCCCGCTCCTCCTGGCCGAGCGGCCGCTCGCGGGGGTCCTGGATCGACAGGCCGGCGGCGATGACGAGGACCTCGGCGACGCAGCGTTCCTCCTCGGCCTCGAGGATCATCCGGCCGATGCGCGGGTCGACTGGCAGGCGAGCGAGGCAGCGACCGAGGCGGGTGAGGCGGAGCCGGCCGTCGGGGCGGTCGTCGGGGTCGAGGGCGCCGAGCTCCTCGAGCAGGGCGATGCCGTCGCGGATGGCCCGGTGGTCGGGCGGCTCGACGAACGGGAACCGCTCGACGTCCCCCAGCCCCAGGGCCGCCATCTGGAGGATGACCGAGGCGAGGTTCGTGCGCAGCACCTCGGGCTCGGTGAACTCCGGGCGGGCGAGGAAGTCCTCCTCGGAGTAGAGGCGGATGCAGGTGCCCGGGGCGACGCGGCCGCAGCGCCCGGCCCGCTGGTTGGCCGACGCCTGGGAGATCGGCTCGATGGGCAGGCGCTGCACCTTCGTGCGCCGGTGGTAGCGGGAGATGCGGGCCGTCCCGGGGTCGACCACGCCCACGATGCCGGGCACGGTCAGCGAGGTCTCGGCCACGTTCGTGGCCAGCACGACCCGGCGGCCCCGGTGGGGCGCGAACACGCGGTGCTGGTCGGCTGCGGACAGCCGGGCGTAGAGCGGCAGGAGCTCGGTGTCGCGGAGGTCGAGCCGTCGCAGCGCCTCCGCCGTGTCGCGGATCTCCCGCTCGCCGGAGAGGAACACGAGGATGTCACCCGGCCCCTCGCGGGTGAGCTCGACGACGGCGTCGCAGATCGCCTGCGTCTGGTCCCGGTCGTCGTCGTCCTCGCCGACGGGGCGGTAGCGCACCTCGACGGGGTACGACCGCCCGGACACCTCGATCACGGGCGCGTCGTCGAAGTGGCGGGCGAAGCGCTCGGTGTCGATGGTGGCGGAGGTGATGACGACCTTCAGGTCCGGCCGCTTCGGGAGGATCTGCTTCAGGTAGCCGAGCAGGAAGTCGATGTTGAGGCTCCGCTCGTGGGCCTCGTCGACGATGATCACGTCGTAGGCCCGCAGGAGCCGGTCCCGCTGGATCTCGTTGAGCAGGATGCCGTCGGTCATCACCTTGATGGCCGTGGCGTCGCTGACCCGGTCGTTGAAGCGGACGGCGTAGCCGACGAGCCCACCGACCTCGGCGCCCAGCTCCTCGGCGACGCGCTCGGCCACCGCCCGCGCGGCCAGCCGCCGGGGCTGGGTGTGGCCGACGAGGCCGGTGGCCCCGAGCCCCAGCTCGAGGCACAGCTTGGGCAGCTGGGTGCTCTTGCCGGAGCCGGTCTCGCCCGCTACGACGACGACCTGGTGGTCGCGGATGGCGTCGAGGATCGCCTGCCGGTGGGCGGTGACGGGCAGGTCGGGGTACTGGGGCGTGGGGAGCTGGCGCGGCGGGCGGTCGGGACGGGTCGAGCGGTCGCGCCGGGGGCGGCGGCTCATCGCCGGCGCTTCGGGCGGGTCGCCCACGGCGGGGGCGCCTCGACCTCGGCCCGCAGCTCCCGGTAGGCCTCGACGCGCTCGGGGGCGAGCGTGCCGGCCTCGATGGCGAGCGCGACCGCGCAGCCCGGCTCGCCGTCGTGCCGGCAGTCGCTGAAGTGGCACTCCTCGCCCAGCTCGTCGATGTCGGCGAAGGTGGCGTCGACCGACTCCTCGTCGCCGGCCAGGCCGACCTCCCGGATGCCGGGCGAGTCGACGACCGCCCCGCCGCCGGGCAGGAGGTGGAGGTGGCGGTTGGTCGTGGTGTGGCGGCCCTTCGCGTCGCCGCGCCGGACCCGGCCGACGACGGCCACCTCCTCCCCCACGACCGCGTTCACGAGCCGGGACTTGCCGGCCCCGGACTCGCCGAGGAGCACGGTGGTGCGCCCGGTCATCCGGTCCCGCAGCCCGTCCACCCCCGCGCCCTCGGCCGACGACGTGACGAGGACGGGCAGGCCGGGGTGGTCGGTCGCGAGCTGCTCGAGGACCGGCGCGACGTCGTCGGCGAGGTCGGCCTTGGTCAGCGCGAGCAGCGGCTCGGCGCCGGCGTCGGCGGCGAGCGCCACCCCGCGGCGGATGCGGCCGGCGGCGATCGGCCGGTCGAGGCCGGCCACGAGGACGACGAGGTCCACGTTGGCGGCGAGCAGCTGCTGCTCCTCGCCGCCGGCGGCCCGCCGCCGCAGGAGCGTGTCCCGCTCCAGCAGGCCCACCACCTGCTCGCCGCGCAGGGCCAGCCAGTCCCCCACGGTGATCGGGGGCAGGCCGCGGCGCAGCTTCACGGACCGGTCGCCGTTGGGGGTGCGGACCTGGACGGCCACGCCGTCGTGGCGGATGACCCGACCGGGCTGGGCGCGCGCGTCCAGCGCAGCCAGCCGGGCCTCCCAGCGGGGGCCCCATCCGATGGCGACGAGGGGATCCACGACCGGATCAGGCTACGAGAAGGCCAGCCCGGCCCGGACCGCGTTCGGGCCCCGGACGCGACGAACGGCCGCCCCGGAGGGCGGCCGTTCCCGGATCGCACAGCTCAGATGGGGTCAGCCCTTCGAGGGGGACCAGACGCCCTTCTTGAGCTTCGGGGCCGTGCTCGGGGTCATGACGGCGTCCTTGAAGCCCTTGAGCGGGGTGATGCGGGCCTTCTTGGAGGCCTTGATCTTCATGGGCTCCCCGGTCTGGGGGTTGCGGCCCATGCGGGCAGCACGCTCGACCTTGGCGAACTTGGCGAACCCCGAGATCGTGACGGGCTCGCCCTTCGCCACCACGTAGGTGGTGACGTCGGTGAAGCCACGGAGCACGGCGTCGACGGTCTTGGCGTCGATCTCGGTCTGCGCAGCGACGGCCTTGACCAAGTCGCGACGGTTCATGGCTGTGTCCTCCGTTGGACGTGTGGGTGGTTGGTTGGCCGAGAGATTCTGCACGCTGCAGCGGCGCAGATCGCGGATCCACCGCGCTATCCGCGGACTTTTCGCCCCTCGCTACCCGCCGACGCCCGGCAGCGACTGCTCGAGCTCGAGCGCGGCGGCGAACAGATCGCCCATCTCGGACACCCGCGCGAGGACGTCGGAGGCCTCGAACACGAGGTCCTCGCCGCCGGCGGCGACCTCCACCTCGTCCCACGTCACGGGCGTGGAGACGGTGGGCCGGGGCCGGGCCCGGAGCGAGTACGGCGCGATCGTCGTCTTGTGGCGGCTGTTCTGGCTCCAGTCGATGAAGATCCGGCCGGGCCGCTCCGACTTCCTCATCACCGACGTGATGCCCGCCGGGTCGTCGCGCTCCATGGCCTGGGCGACGGCCTGCGCGAACGCCGAGCACTGCTCGTGGGTGTGCGGCGCGTTGAGGGGCACGTACACCTGCATGCCCTTGGATCCCGAGGTCTTCACGACGCACTCGAGGCCGGCGAGGCGGTCGAGCACGTCGCGGATGTGCAACGCCACCCGGGCGCACTCGGGGATCCCGGTGCCCGGCCCGGGGTCGAGGTCGAAGACGCACATCGTGGGGGCGTCGATGTCGTCGCCGCGGGCCATCGGCTGGTGGATCTCGAGGGCGGCGAGGTTGGCCGACCAGGCCAGCGCGGCGACGGAGTCGAGGGCGCAGTACTCGATCGTGCCGTCGCGGTCGCCCGGCCCGGGGAACGTCCCGATCCAGTCGGGACGGTGCGAGGCGCAGCGCTTCTCGAAGAACGACTCCCCCTCCACGCCGTCCGGGAAGCGGCGGAGGGTGACGCCCCGGTCGGCGATGTGGGGCAGCAGCACCGGCGCGATGCGCACGTAGTAGTCGATGACCTCGGCCTTCGTGAACCCCGCCTCGGGGTACAGGACCTTGTCGAGGTTGGAGACCTTCAGCGTCCGCCCGTCGACCTCGACGAGGTGCTCGCGCCGGTCGCCCGCCACCCGCTACGCGCTCTTGCGGGAGCGCTTCTTGGGGGCCGGCGCCTCCTCGGCCTCCGGGGCGCCCTCGGCCTCGTCGGCGTGGGCGGAGGGGTGACGGCGCCGGGCCGCCTTCGCCTCCTTGACGCTGGCCTCGAGCGCCGCCATGAGGTCGACGACCTTGTCCTCGGCCATCGGGGTGGGCGGGGCGACGACCTCGGTCTTGCCGGAGGCCTTCTGCTCGATGAGCTCGAGCACGCGCTGGCGGTAGGTGTCCTCGAAGCGGGCCGGGTCGAACTCCTCGGACAGCGAGGCGATGAGCTGCTTCGCCATGGTGAGCTCCTTCTCGCTCACCTCGACATCCTCGAGTCCGGCGATCTCGCCGATCTCGGCGGGGTCGTTCACCTCGTCGGCGTAGACCATCGTGGACAGCACGAGCGCCCCGTCCTTCGGGCGCACCGCGCAGAGGTACTGCTTCGAGCGCATCACGAAGCGGGCGATGGCGACCTTGCCCGACTCCTCCATGGCCCGGGTGAGCAGCGCGTAGGGCTTGAGCGTCGCCTTGTCGGGGGCCACGTGGTAGGCGCTGTCGTAGAAGATCGGGTCGATGTCCGCGAGGTCGACGAACTCCTCGATGTCGATCGTCCGGCTGGCCTCCGGGTCGAGGGCCGCGAGCTCGTCGTCGCCGACCGTCACGTACTCACCGGAGGACAGCTCGTAGCCCTTGACGATGGCCTCGCTCGGGACCTCCTCGCCGTCGATGGCGGAGACCTTGCGCAGACGGATGCGGGACCCCGTGCGGGAGTCCAGCTGGTTGAAGTGGACCGTCTTGCGGGAGACGGCCGCGTAGAGCTTGATCGGGATGTTGACCAACCCGAACGAGATCGCGCCGCTCCAGATCGCTCTCGGCATGCCCGGAGTATTCCCAACCCGGGCCGAAAATGACAGGGGGTTGGGTCGCGGAGGGCCGACGCCTAGATGAGGCGGCGGTCCGCGGCCCAGCGGGTGAGCTCGTGGCGGCTGGAGAGCTGGAGCTTCCGCAGCACCGCGGACACGTGGGTCTCCACCGTCTTGATCGACAGCGAGAGGCGCCGGGCGATCTCCTTGTACGTGTAGCCCCGGGCGATGAGGCGCATCACCTCCCGCTCGCGCGGGGTGAGCTGCTCCATCTCGGGGTCGGCCACGCTCGGCGGCACCTCGCCGGCGAAGGCGTCGAGGACGAACCCCGCGAGGCGGGGGGAGAACACGGCGTCGCCGGCCCGCACCCGCTCGATGGCGTCGGCCAGGTCGTCGGAGGAGATCGTCTTCGTGACGTAGCCCCGGGCACCGGCGCGGATGACGGCGATGACGTCCTCCGCAGCGTCGGACACGGAGAGGGCGAGGAAGACCACGTCGGGGAGCTCGGGGCGGATGGTCTCGAGCACCGCCCGCCCGCCGCCGCCGGGCAGGTGGACGTCGAGCAGCACCACCTCGGGCTGGGTGGCTCGGATCCCCTGGACGGCGGACTCGGCGTCGGCCGCCTCGCCGACCACCTCGACGCGGTCGCCGAGCTCGGCCCGCACGCCCGAGCGGAACATCTGGTGGTCGTCGACGAGGAACACGCGCGGGGTGCTCACGCCGTCGCCTCCCGGTCTCGCGTCCGACCGATCTCCACGCTGACCTCCGTTCCCTCACCTGGGGTGCTCACGACCTCGGCCCGGCCGCCGTGGCGGGCCATGCGTCCGATGATCGACTCCCGGATGCCGAGGCGACCGGGCTCCACCGCGTCGGGGTCGAAGCCCTGGCCGCGGTCACGGACGAACCCCTCGACGCGGTCCGGCCCCACCTCGACGTAGACCGAGATCTCCTCCACGCCGGCGTGGCGCGCCGCGTTGTGGGCCGCCTCCCGCAGCGCCGCCACGAGCGCCTCGAGGCGGGGCTCCATCGGGCAGGTGCCGACGAGGACGAGGTCCACCTCGACGTCGTGGGCGTCCTCCACGTCGGTGACGAGGCGCTCCAGCGCCGCGGCGAGGTCCTCCACCTGGTCGCGCTCGAAGGGCCGGTCGCCGTAGAGCCAGGCCCGCAGCTCGCGCTCCTGGCGCCGGGCGAGCGTCTTGGCCCGGCCGGGCTCGCTGCGCTGGATGAGCGCGAGGGTCTGCAGGACCGAGTCGTGGAGGTGGGCCGCCATCTCCGAGCGCTCCTCGGAGCGGATGCGCTCGCGGCGCTCGACGCCGAGGTCCCGGATCAGGCGCACGATCCACGGTCCGAGCAGGAGGACGACGCCGATCGAGGTCGCCACGACGGCGAGGCCGAGCTGGCCGACGACCTTGAGGGCGCCGCCGGCGAGGAAGAGGGCGCCGAGCCCGGCGACCACGAGGAGCCCGCCGCCGACGCTGCGCAGGATCAGCCACCGGGTCCGGTCCACCTCCGCCGTGCGGGTCCAGACGAGGGCGAACCCGCACGCGGCGATGGCGACGGCCCACACGATGCCGGCGGGCAGGAGCAGGCCGAGGTGGCTGAAGAGGACGAGCAGCCCGATGGTGATGAGGGCGACGCCGACGGCCCGCTCCCACGTGGGCTCGCGGCGCCAGGGCGCCCGGGCCGTCTCGACGGGCTCGCCGGGGAGGAGCGCGAGCGCGGCGAGGTAGGCGAGGATCCCGCTGCCGTTGCCGATCGTGAGCACGGCCAGGGCGAGGCGCAGGACGGTGGGGTCGACGCCGAGCGCCGCCCCGACGCCGCCGCACACCCCGCCGACGACGCGCTCGTCGGCCGAGCGCCGGACCTCGCCGGGCAGCTCGAGGACCTCGCGCATCCAGGGGTGGCGGACCGGATCCATGACGCTCCCATGTTCCCACGCCCCTGCCCCGCGCCCCATCGGGCCCTCCCCTGATCCCGGGGGCGACCCCTGGGGGTGCCTCGGGGGCATCCCCGATTGGCGGGGGCGCCGCGGGGTCCGATGCTGGGCGCCATGGATCAGACGACCGCCTCGGCCCCCGGCGTCCCCCCGACGCCGGCCCCCCAACCGACGCCGCGGCCCTTCCGCCGACTGCCCGACGAGGGCCCGCTCGGCGGCGTGTGCGCGGGCATCGCCCACTACTTCGGCATCGACCCCGGCATCGTCCGGATCGCCGCCGTGGTCCTCGCGCTGAGCGGCCCGGGTGCGGTCGCCTACGTGATCGCGTGGATCTTCGTCCCCGCCGCCCGCCCCGAGGAGGCGGCCGGCGTCGTCGTGCCCGAGCGCGGCAGGGTCGGCACCCAGGCCGTCGGCATCGTCCTCGTCGCCCTCGCCCTCAGCTTCCTGTGGGGTGACTGGTGGTCCCCGGCTCGACGCTGGCTGTTCCCCTTCGTGCTGATCGCCGTCGGCCTGTGGCTCGTCCTCCACCCGACCCGCTCGGGATCGGAGGCCTCCGGTGCCCCCGCCGACGGCGACACCTCCCCGGGGACGGGCGAGGACCGCGGCGGGCACGGCACCTCCGGCTGGACCACCTCCGGGACGGCCCAGGGGCTGAGCCACGCCCCGAGCGCGGCTGCGGCTCCCGCCGAGGCCGGCGACGGCGGTGCCGTGCCGCCGGTGCCCCCGACGACCCCGGTGCCCCCCACCCCGCCGGTGCCGTCCGGCCCCACCCCCGAGGAGCGGGCGGCCCGGCGGCGGGGGCGGCTCCTCGCCTCCGTCACGATCGGCGCCCTGCTCGTCTGGGGCGGGATCGCCGCCCTGGCCGGGGTCGCCATCGAGACCGGCCTGGCCGTCAGCCTGGCCATCGTCGGCGTGGGCGTCGTGGTCGGCGCCGTCGTCGGGGGCGCGAAGCTCCTCATCGCCCCGGCCGTGCTGCTCGGCGTCGCCCTCCTCGGCGTCAGCCTGATCGACGTGCCCCTGCGGGGTGCCGTCGGCGAGCGCACCTGGGTCCCGAGCAGCGTCGAGGACATCGACGGCCCCTATCGGATAGCGATGGGCGAGGGCGTCCTCGACCTCACCGAGCTCCAGGCCGAGCCGGGTGAGGTCATCCACATCGAGATGTCGGTGGCCCTCGGCGCCCTCGAGGTGCGGATCCCGGCCGAGGCCGGGCTCACGATCGACGCCGACGTGCAGGGCGGCGAGACGATCATCCTCGGCCGCAAGGACAACGGGTACCGGGTCGACGTCAACCGGACGATCGCACCGGCGACCGAGGACGCCCCGATCTTCGATCTCGACATCGAGGCGGGGTTCGGCAAGGTCGAGGTGATCGCCGTCCGGTAGCGCCGGCGCGGGCCCGGGCCGTCTAGGCGAGGACGGCGCGGGCCACGAGGTCCGTGCCGAAGGCGGTGAGGATCGCCAGGTAGAGCAGGCCGGTGGCCGCCATGACGGCGGCGTACTGGCGCTCCTTGAGGGCGGCGCGGGTGACGAGCACGAGGCCCCCGGTGGTGACCGCGCAGGCCACCCAGAACCAGCCGAGCATGCCGTTGTACCCGTCGTCGATCGAGCCGTTCAGCACCGAGACCATGCCGGTGGGCCACAGGAGCGCCGCCACCTCGACGGGCCAGATCCAGCCCAGCCAGCGGACGAGCTCGAGCAGGGCGGCCCGGGGCATGCCGGGCTGCACGAGGTACCAGTGCCCGAGGAGCATGGCGTCGGACACGGCCCCGAGGAAGGCGGCCCCGACGAGCGTGCGCACCACGCCGAGGAGGGCGGGGTCGCCCGCGTCGATGCCCGCCGCCACGAGCCCGATGGCCCCGAGGATCGGGGCGACGAGGTCGAGGGCAGGCGGGAACTCGGGGACGGAGTCGTCCACCGCGTCGCGGTGGCGCTCGATGCCGGTCATGGCCGCCACCCGGGCCGAGCGCTGCTCGTGGCGCTCGCGGTCACCCGCCACCCCGGCGGCCTTGCGGGCGATCGAGACGGCGAGGGCCCAGCCGGAGGCGAGGATGACGGCCGCGCTGCCCGCCTCCCGCACCGGGACGGGGTCGCCGTAGCGCAGGCCGGCGACGAGGGCGCCCACCGCCATCAGCAGGTAGGTGCCGCGCAGGAGCCAGCCGTAGCCGAGGCTGACCTCGCGCCGGCGGGTCGTGATCCAGAGGAAGAGGAGGCCACCGGTCGCCCACTGGAGCAGGACGGTGGCGGCGTCGAGACGGAACATGGCCGCCGCCGAGCGTACGGCTCCCCGTCGCCGGGGAGCGAAAGGGCGCCGCTAGAGGAGGGCCAGGTCGTGGTCGGCGAGGTTCAGCGGGTCCGGGCCCGCCTCGGCGGCGACCACGATGTCCTCGAGGCGGAACCCGAACCGGCCGGCCACGTAGATGCCGGGCTCGATCGAGAAGGCGTGGCCCGGCTCGAGCGGGGTGGGGTTGCCGCTGACGATGTACGGGTCCTCGTGCTCCTCGATGCCGATGCCGTGGCCGGTGCGGTGGATGAACTGCTCGCCCCAGCCGGCCTCGGTGATGATGCACCGGGCGGTGGCGTCGACCTCCTCGGCGGGGGTCCCCACCCGTGCGGCGGCGACCGCGGCCTGCTGCGCCTCGAGGAGGACGGCGTAGGCCTCGGCCTGCTCGGCGTCGGGCTCGCCGGTGAACACGCAGCGGGTGATGTCGGAGCAGTACCCCACGCCGGTCTCGTCGTGCATGGTCCCGCCGAAGTCGCAGAGGACGACCTCGCCCTCGCGGATCACCCGGTCGCCGGGCTCGTGGTGGGGGCTCGCCGCGTTCTCGCCGGCGGCCACGATGGCGAAGTTCACCCGCTGGTGGCCCTCGGCCAGGATGCGCCGGCCGAGGTCGGCGGACACCTCGGCCTCGGTGCGGCCGACGAGGGGGATCTCCCCGGTCTGGAGCTCGGCGGCCACCCGGTCGACGGCGGCGCCGGCCCGGCGCAGGGCCTCGACCTCGGCCGGGTCCTTGCGGGCGCGGAGGGGGCCCACGACGGTGCTGGCCCGCGACCAGCGGGCGTCGGGCAGCGCGCCCTGGAGGTCGACGACGAAGCGGGCCCACGTCCGGTCGCCCACGGCGATCGAGCGGGCGGCGCCGGTCAAGCCGGCCACGATCGAGATCGGGTCCTCCGTCTCCTCCCAGGGCACGAGGCGGAACACGTCCGGTCGCTCGACGACCCGGGGGGCCTCGAGGCGGGGCACCACGAGCGTCGCCTCGCCGTCGCGCGGCACGACGAGCATCGTGAGCCGCTCGAGCGGCATCGCCTCGTAGCCGGTGAGCCAGGGCAGGTCGGGGCCGACGGACAGCAGCAGCACGTCGGCTCCTGCCTCCGCCATCGCCGAGCGGACCCTCTCCAGTCGTGCCGCGAACATGGGCCCGACGCTATCGAGGCTCAGAGGGCGGGCAGACCGTCGATGCTGCGGGCGTTCTTCTGCTGCCAGTACTCCTCGAGCCCGTCCTCGCCCTTGCGGGTGGCCCACTGGACGAGGGTGGGGCGCTCCTCCCGGTAGTCCATGAACGGGATGGAGTAGCCGCAGGAGGTCTGGATCCGGTCGAGCTGCACCTCGACGACGGCGCGAGCGCCGGGCAGGTCGGGGAAGCGGTCGATGAGCGCCTCGTAGCGATCGGAGCCCTTGGGGTGGGCGACCCCCGCACCGAAGAGGCGCAGCACGAGCGGCGGGCCGTCGAAGGCGCAGAGCATGATCGTGATCCGCCCGTTCTGCGTCGTGTGCGCGATCGTCTCCGCCCCGCTGCCGGTGAGGTCGAGGTACGCGACCGAGGTCGGGCTCAGCACGCGGAGCGTGTCGTGGCCCTTCGGGGACACGTTGACGTGGCCGCCCTCCGTCGGCGCGGTGGCCACGAAGAACACGTGCTGCTCCCCGATCCAGCCGATGAGGCGGTCGTCCAGCTGGTCGAGGACCTTGCCCATCGGACCAGTGTGACCGGGCCCGCGGCACCGGCCCCAACCCGATCCGGGCGGTGGGGTCAGGCGCCGGTGGTGGCGGGCGCGGCCGGCGCGCCGGTGGCCGCGTCGGCCGCCTGGCGGGCGTGGTAGCTGGAGCGCACGAGCGGGCCCGCCTCCACGTGGCCGATGCCCATCGCCTCACCCGCGACCTTGAGCTCGGTGAGCTCCTCGGGCGTCCACCAGCGGGCGACGGGCAGGTGGTTCGTGGTCGGGCGCAGGTACTGGCCGACGGTGACGATGTCGACGCCGATCCCGGCGAGGTCGGCCAGGGCCTCGACGACCTCGTCGCGGGTCTCGCCGAGGCCGACGATGAGCGAGGACTTCGTGGTGAGCCCAGCCGCCTTGGCCCGGGCCAGCACGCCGAGGGAGCGGGCGTAGCCGGCCGAGGGGCGCACCGCCCGCTGGAGGCGGGCGACGGTCTCGAGGTTGTGGTTCAGGACGTCGGGCCGCTCGGCGAAGATGACGTCGAGGGACTCGGGGTCGCCCTTGCAGTCGGAGATGAGGACCTCCACCGAGACGCCGGGGGTGCGGGCCCGGACGGCGCGGATGGTGGCGGCGATCTCGTCGGCGCCGCCGTGGGGCAGGTCGTCGCGGGCCACGCAGGTGATGACCGCGTAGCGCAGCCCCATGCGCTCGACGGCCTCGGCGACGCGGGCCGGCTCCTCGGGGTCGGTGGGCTCGGGCTTGCGGGTGTCCACGAGGCAGAAGCCGCAGGCCCGGGTGCAGCGCTCCCCGTTGACCATGAAGGTGGCGGTGCCGTCGCTCCAGCACTCGGAGAGGTTCGGGCAGCCCGCCTCCTCGCACACGGTCACGAGGCCGAGGTCCCGCATCGTGCGGCGGACCCTCGTGACCTCGGGGGTGAGGCGCATCGGGGCCCGCATCCAGTCGGGCTTGCGGTCCTCGATCGAGACGGCGTCGGTGACCCCGGCCTCGGCCAGGCGGGCCCGGCGCCGCTCGGTGGTCCCCCGGTCCCGGCGCCCGCCCAGCTGGACGGGCGTGACCGTCGGCGCGCTCGGCTCGTCGGTGCGGGCGTGACCCTCCCGCCCCACCAGCGCGCCGGCGCCCTCGCCTCGGCTGAAGGGGGCGAGGTCCTCGGGGCGGTGGCGCCAGACGACGTCGGCGCGGTCCCAGCCGCCGCTCCCCCACCGCTCGGCGGCCCGGCGGGCGACGGCGTCCACCACGTCGCGCATCGTCACGGCGACGCCCTCCGCGGCCAGCGAGGTCACGCCCTTGTCGGCGATCCCGCAGGGGACGATGTGCCCGAACATCGACAGGTCCGGGTCGACGTTCAGCGCGAAGCCGTGCATCGTGCGACCCCGGCTGAGGCGCACCCCGATGGCGCAGATCTTCCGCGGGGCCGGGCCGTCGACGTCGACCCACACGCCGGGGTACCCGGGGAGCCGGGCGGCGCCGGGGAGGCCGAGGTCGGCGAGCACGTCGATGACGAGCTGCTCGACGCTGCACACGTACGCGGAGGTCTCGGCCAGGCCGCCGCCTCGGCGACCGGGGAGGCTCAGGATCGGGTAGCCGACGAGCTGGCCAGGCCCGTGGTAGGTGACGTCCCCGCCCCGGTCGGTGCGGACGAGCTCGGCCCCCACCTCCGCCGGCGGGCGCAGGAGGTTCCCGAGGTCGCCGCGCACCCCCAGGGTGTAGACGTGCGGGTGCTCGAGCAGCAGCAGGTGGCTGTCGGTGCCCTGGGTGAAGAGGCCCTGCTGGAGCGCGTAGGCCTCGTGGTAGGGCACGCGGCCCAGCCAGCGGATGTGGAGCGGGCGGTCCGGCGCGCTGGGCGCCGCACAGGAGTCGGCCACGGCGCCCAACCTACCGACGGCGGAGCCGACCGCGTCCCGTCAGAGCTCGGCCGCCCAGTCCTTGGTCTCGATGATCGTCTTGACCCGGTTCAGGAACGACGCCGCGTAGGCGCCGTCGAAGGCCCGGTGGTCCCAGGTGAGGGCGAGGTTGCCGACCGAGTGGATGGCGATGCCCTCGGATCCGTCGGGCAGGGTCACCACGACCGGCCGCCGCTTCACGCCGTCCGTCGAGAGGATGGCGACCTGTGGCTGGTTGATGATCGGCAGCGTGAGGAGCGTGCCGAAGGGCCCGGGGTTCGTGATCGTGAACGTCCCGTCGGCGATGTCGTCCGGGGTGAGCTTCTTCGACCGGGCCCGGGCGGCGAGGTCGCTGATCTCCCGAGCGATGGCCCGCAGCCGCTTGCCGTCGGCGTCGCGGATGACGGGGACCATGAGGCCCTTGAAGTCGAGGTCCACGGCGATGCCGAGGTTCAGGTAGTTGTGAACGACGAGCTCGTTGTCCGTGAAGGTCGCGTTGACCTCCGGGTACTCGTCGAGCGCGTCCACCACGGCCCGGGCGATGAAGGGCAGGTAGGTGAGGCTGAAGCCCTCCTCGGCCTTCCACTGGTCCTTCTCGGCTCGGCGGACCCTCTCGATGCCCTCGTAGTCGACCTCGATCGAGGCGTAGACGTGGGCCGAGGTGTCGAGCGAGCGCCGCATGTGCTCGGCGGTGCGCTTGCGGATGTTCGTGTGGGGCACGACCGTGTCGCGCTCGCCCGGGGCCCGCACGAGCGGCGCCGGGGCGGGGCGGGACGGCGCGCTCGGCGCGGCGGGCGCCGGGGCGGCCGCGGCCGGGGCGGCCGGGGCGGCACCGCCGCGACCCTGCGCCTCGACGACCGAGAGCACGTCGTTGCGGGTGATGCGCCCGCCGACGCCGGTGCCGGTGATCTGGCTCGGGTCGAGGCCGTGCTCGTTGATGAGCCGGCGCACGACCGGCGAGAGGACCTTGCCGCCGCCCTCGGAGGCGGCCGGCGCCGCCGGAGCGGGCGCGGCCGGCGCCGGGGCCGGCGCGGGGGCCGGGGCGGCGGCCGGCTCGGGAGCCGGGGCCGGGGCGGGCTCGGACGGCGCCTCCGCGGCGGGGGCCTCGGCCTCGGCGGCCGGGGCCTCCTCGACGGGCGCCGGGGCCGGCGCGTCGCCGGCGTCACCCACGACGGCCAGCACGGCACCCACGTCGACGGTCTCCCCCTCCGGGACCTTGATCTCGACGAGCGTGCCGCTGACCGGCGACGGGACCTCGGAGTCCACCTTGTCGGTGGAGACCTCGAAGAGGGGCTCGTCCTCGGCGACGGTCTCGCCGACCTGCTTGAACCACTTCGTGATCGTCCCTTCGGTGACGGTCTCACCGAGCTGGGGCATCGTGATGTCGGCCATCGTGGCTGACTCCTTGGTGTTGCGTGCGAGGGGGGAGGGTCGGCCTCAGCCGTGGAGCGGCCGGCCGGTGAGCGAGATGACGGCTTCGCCGAGGACCTCGGTCAAGGTGGGGTGGGGCTGGATGAGCGACGCGAGGTCCTCGACCGTGGCTTCCCAGTTGACGGCCAGGTACCCCTGGCCGAGCTGCTCGGTCACCCACGGACCGGCCATGTGGACCCCGAGGATCCGGCCGGGGTTACCGTCGGCGTCCTTCTCGGCGATCACCTTCACCATGCCCTCGGGCTGGTTCACGATCATCGCCCGGCCGTTGTGGTTGAAGCGGCTCTTCTGGGTGACCACCTCGTAGCCGGCCTCCTTGGCCGCCTCCTCGGAGAGCCCGGTGAAGGCAGCCTCGGGCCGGGTGTAGATGCAGGCGGGGATCTTCTCGTAGTCCACGCCGGCCGGATCCTCGCCGAGGATGTCCTGGATGGCGACGACGCCCTCGATGAACGCGACGTGCGCGAGGGCCGGCGTGGGGATGGCGTCGCCCACGGCCCAGACGCCGTCCTCGCCGGTGCGGCAGGTGCCGTCGACCTCGATGAAGCCCCGCTGGTCGACGACGACGCCGGTGCCGTCGAGGCCCAGGTCGTCGGTGTTCGGACGGCGCCCCACGGACATGACCACGACGTCGACCTCGAGGCCCTCGCCCCCGACGGTGACCGTGGTGCCCGAGCCGCCCGGCTGGTGCCCCTCCACGCTGACGCCGGTGCGGATCTCGATGCCCCGCTTCTTGAAGGACTGCTCGATGACGCGGGTGACGTCCTTGTCGAGGCCCGGCAGGATCTTCGGCATCGCCTCGAGGATCGTGACCTCGGTGCCGAGGTCGCTCATCATCGACGCGAACTCGCAGCCGATCACCCCGCCGCCGATGACCGCGGCCCGCTTGGGCACCTCGGGCATCGAGAGCACCTCGTCGGAGGTCATGACGATGCGCCCGTCCACCTCGAAGCCGGGGAGGGTGCGGGGCAGGGAGCCGGGGGCGAGCACGACGGCGTCGGCGGTGATCTCGACGTCACCCGAGCTGCCGCCGCTCACGGTCACCCGCTTGCCGGCGTGGAGCCGGCCGTGCCCGTCGTAGACGGTGACCTTGCGACCCTTGAGGAGCGAGGACAGGCCGCCCACGAGGTTGCCGATGATCTGGTCCTTGCGGGCCAGCGAGACCGACCAGTCCAGGGTGGGCTCGCCGGCGTTGACGCCGTACTCGGCGGCCTCCTTGACGTGGAGGTAGGTGGCTGCCGTCTCGAGGAGCTCCTTCGCCGGGATGCAGCCGACGTTCAGGCACGTGCCGCCCAGCTTGTGCTTCTCGATCAGGGCGATGTTGAGCCCGGCTGAGGCGCCGTAGAGCGCCGTGGCATAGCCGCCGGGGCCGCCGCCGATGACGACGACGTCGAAGTGCTCGGCCGTGGGGATCACCTCCGCAGGTGGGGCCGTCCGGGGGTCTTGGACCTCGATCCTACCGGTCGGAGCGACGTCGCCCGACCGAGCCATCTCGGGCCGCGATCGCGGGCGAAGGAGGCGTCGCCACCAGCTCACTGCTGCTGCTGCGTCCGGTGGGCGGGGGCCGCGCCGGCCAGCGCGGGCTGGCGGCGCAGGCCGACCACGGCGTCGGTGGTGGGGCGGCCGGCGCCGGAGTAGACGCCGCGGATCGGGGGCACGTCGTCATAGTCGCGCCCGTGGCCGATCTTGATGTGCCGGCGGTCGACGTGCTGGCCGTTGGTCGGGTCGAGGGCCCACCAGCCCCAGCCGGGGATCGCGGCCTCGAACCAGGCGTGGGTCTGCACCTCGACCTCGTCGCCGGCGGCGTCGTCGCCGCTGGCGTCGGAGGCGGCGAAGAAGTAGCCGGAGACGTAGCGGGCGGGGATCCCCGCGGCCCGGCAGAGCGCGATCGCGAGGTGGCTGTAGTCCTGGCACACGCCGCGGGCGTCGGCCATGACCCGGTCGACGTCGACGCCGATGTACGTGGCGCCCGGCGTGTACTCGAGCGAGGTGTGCACGAAGCGGTGGACGGCGAGCACGGCGTCGACGACGTCGTCCCCGGCGGCCGCCACGAGGCGCTCTGCGGTGGCGGCCACCTCGGCGCCCCAGTCGACGTGCCGGGACCGGGCGAGGTGCTCCCGGTGCGCGTCGTGGAAGGTCGGGTCGAGGAGGTCGGCGCGCCGGGGCGAGGCGGCCATGCGGGGCCGGGGGGCCACCTCCACCGCGGCGGTGGCCACGATCTCGAGCGCGACGTGGGGCTCGCGCACCCCGAACGCGTCGACCCGGGTGCCCCAGTAGTCGGTGTGGGACAGGACCCGGGCCGAGGGGTGGACGGACAGGTCGTAGGCGAGGACGGCCTGGTGCTCGTCGCTCGCCGGGCAGGCCCGCACCTCGTTCTGGGAGGCCCGGACGACGTCGTCGTAGCTGATCGAGGTCCGATAGCTGACCTCGTAGCGCACCGCGCCGGGGGCCGGGGCCATCAGGCGATCTCCGCCGCGGCGCGCCCCGGCCCGAAGGCCCGGACGTCGAGCTCCTCGGAGGCGCGGAAGTACTGGAGGGCGACGGCCTCGGCGACGCGGCGCACGCCGTCGAGGAGGTAGTCGAGGAACACGTGCAGGTCTCCCTGGAGGAGCTCGTGGGTGTCGTGGAACTCGAGGTCGGCCTTCGTGCGGCCGAGGAGCCGCTGGGGGCGGGAGCGCACCGACGCGCCCGGCTCGAGGCGCCGCAGGTGCCCCTCGGCCTCGATCAGGCAGTGCAGCACCGAGCGGGGGAAGGTGCGGGACAGGAGCAGGAACTCGACGACGTCGGCGGGCTCGGTGGAGGCCCGGTAGCGGCGCCGGAAGGCCTCGGAGCCGGAGGCCGACTGCAGGGTGCGGAGCCAGTGGTGGAACCCGCCTGACGCGCCGGCCGACACCATCTGGCTGTAGCGGACGTCGAGCAGGCGGCAGGTCATCTCGGCCCGCTCCAGCGTCCACCCGAGCATGAGGAAGCGCCACCCCTCGTCGCGGGGCATCGTCTCGTCCGCCGCGCCCGCGATCTCCTGACAGCTGCGCTTCACGAACTGGTAGAGCTGGTGCGGTGCCGTCTCGACCTCGCTGCGGAGGTTCCGTGCGCGCAGCTCGAGGTGGAAGGAGTTCACCGCCTCCCACAGCTCCGTCGAGATGAGCTCGCGGGTGGCGCGCACGTTCTCGCGCGCCTGGGCGACCGACGAGACGATCGAGCCGGGGTTCGTCGGGTCGAGCACGAGGAACTCGGACACGGTGCCGGCCCGCACGGGTCGCTCGAGGGCGGCGAAGGGCTGGTCGAGCCAGAGCACCTTGAGCAGGTCGTGCCAGGACCGCTCGGCCTCCCAGGGCGGCGCCTCGAGGAGGCCGTGGTAGGTGACGTCGAGCATGCGGGCCGTGTCCTGGGCCCGCTCGATCTGGCGGCCGGCCCAGAACAGCGACTCGGCGTGGCGGGCCAGCATCACGCGCCCCTCCCGTCGGGGGGTGCGGCCAGCACCCACGTGTCCTTGCTGCCGCCGCCCTGGCTGGAGTTCACGACGAGGCTCCCCCGCCGCAGCGCGACCCGGGTGAGCCCGCCGGGGATGACCTCGACCTTGTCCCCGCAGAGCACGAAGGGCCGCAGGTCGATGTGGCGCCCCTCGAGGTGGTCGTCGACGAGCGTCGGGTGCCGGGACAGGGCGACCACCTCCTGGGCGATGTAGCCGCGGGGATCGGCCTCGATGCGGGCCCGCATGGCCGCGATCTCGGCGTCGCTGGCCGAGGGGCCGATCAGCATCCCGTAGCCGCCGGACTCGGCGACCGGCTTCACGACGAGCTCGTCGAGCCGGTCGAGGCAGGCCGCCCGCTGGTCGGGGTCCCAGAGGAGGTAGGTGGGGACGCTGTCGAGGACCGGCTCGGCGCCGAGGTAGTACCGGATGAGGTCGGGCACGAACGCGTACACGGCCTTGTCGTCGGCCACCCCGTTGCCGACGGCGTTGGCGATCGTGACGTTGCCGGCGCGCGCGGCGCTCATGAGGCCCGGGACGCCGAGCACGGAGTCGGGACGGAACACGACCGGGTCGAGGAAGGCGTCGTCCACCCGCCGATAGATCACGTCGACGCGGCGCAGACCGTGCGTGGTGCGCATCGACACGACGTGGTCGTCGACGACGAGGTCCCGGGCCTCGACGAGCTCGACGCCCATCTGCCGGGCGAGGAAGGCGTGCTCGAAGTAGGCGGAGTTGTAGACGCCGGGGGTGAGGACGACGACGGTGGGCTCGGTGTCGGCCCGGGCCGGGGCGACCCGTCGGAGCGCCTCGAGCAGCGCCGGTCCGTAGTGGTCGACGGGGCGGACGAGGTGGTCGGCGAAGGCCCGTGGGATGACCCGGGTCATCGCGGAGCGGTTCTCGAGGACGTAGGAGATGCCGCTGGGGTTCCGCAGGTTGTCCTCGAGGACCGTGTAGGTGCCGTCGGCGCCGCGGACGATGTCGATGCCGGCGACGAGGCAGCGGGCGCCGTGGGGCACGGCGATGCCGTAGGCCTCCCGCTCGAAGCCGGCGCTCGTGAGGACGAGCCAGCGGGGGACGATGCCGTCGCGCAGCACGGCCCGCTCCCCCACGTAGAGGTCGTCGAGGAACCGGTTGAGCGCCGTGACGCGCTGCACGAGGCCGGCCTCGAGGTGCGCCCACTCGTCGGCCGGGATGATCCGGGGGACGAGGTCCATGGGGAAGGTGCGCTCGACACCCTCGCCCTCGCCGTAGACGGTGAAGGTGATGCCGGCCTGGCGGAAGCTCTCGTCCCGCAGGCGCTCGAGGTCAGCCAGCTGGTGCGCGCTCAGACCGCCCAGTCGGTCGACCAGGTTGCGGTAGTGGGGCCGGACCCCGCCGTCGGCGTCGACGACCTCGTCGAAGAACGCCCCGGGGTCGTAGCCCGCGAACAGCTCTGCCATCGCCCGGGACCGTAACGAGGTCGCCTTGCGGGACGATGTGCAGCACCTGTCGCCGATCTGACCGCTCGGCGTCGGGCCCGCCGCGGGCTCAGGCGCTCAGGATCATCCAGAACTGGACGGCCGCGGCGACGAGGATGACGAGCCCGCAGAGGAGGGCGGCGAGGATCAGGCGTCGGGTGCTCATGGGAGGGCCCTCATCGTCGCGTGGTGAGGGCCCTCCCGTCAGATGGCGGGCTCAGGCCTGGCGCTGCGAGAGGAGGTCGCGGATCTCGGCCAGGAGCACGGCCTCGTCGGAGGGCGCCGGGGTGTCCTCCTCCGGCGTCTCGCCCCGCTTGCGGCGCTCCACGAGCATGTTCATCGGCTTCACGATCAGGAAGAAGATCGCCGCGGCGACGAGGACGAAGTCGATGATGGCGCTCAGGACGGCGCCCCAGTAGAGCTCGACGGCGGGATCGGAGCCGGAGGCCTCCTTGAGGGTGATGACCCAGCCGCTCAGGTCCTTGCCGCCGACGAGGCCGACGATCGGGTTGATGATGCCGTCGACGAGCGAGGTCACCACCGCGCCGAACGCGGCGCCGATGACGACCGCGACCGCGAGGTCGACGACGTTGCCGCGCATCAGGAACTTCTTGAACTCTTGGAACATCGCTGGTCCTCCTCGGGTCCGGGGTGCCGCCCTGGTGCGCCGGTACCGTAACGCCAGCCACCGGACGACGAGGGGGATCTCGTGCGCGTCGCCATCACCGGAGCGAGCGGCTTCATCGGTTCCGCTCTGTCCGAATCGCTCCGCACCGACGGTCACGCCGTCGTCGCCATCGGGCGTCGCGCCACCGGGCCCGACGCCGTCCGCTGGGACCCCGCCTCCGGCGAGCTGGACGGGCAGGCGCTGGAGGGCGTCGACGCCGTCGTGAACCTGGCCGGCGAGCCGATCGGGGCGAAGCGCTGGTCGACGGCCCAGAAGGCGCGGCTCCGCGACAGCCGGATCCAGGGGACCCGTCTCCTGGCCTGCACCCTGGCCGAGCGGGCGGACCGCCCCCGGGTGCTCGTGTCGGGGTCCGGGATGGACGCCTACGGCGACCGGGGTGACGAGGTCCTGACCGAGGCGAGCTCGCGGGGCGACACGTTCCTGGCCGAGCTGGTGCGGGACTGGGAGGCGGCGACGGCGCCGGCCGAGGAGGCGGGGATCCGGGTGGCCCACCTGCGGACGTCGGTGGTGATGGACCCCTCCGGCGGGGCGCTGCCCCGCATGCTGACCCTCGCCCGCCTCGGCCTCCTGGGCCGCATCGGCTCGGGCCGCCAGTGGTGGAGCTGGATCACCCTGCACGACGCGGTGCGGGCCATCCGCCACCTCATCGACACCGACGTGTCCGGCCCGGTGAACCTCTGCACCCCGAACCCGGTCACCAACGCCGAGTTCACCAAGGCCCTCGGCGCGGCCGTCCGTCGCCCCACGATCCTCCCGGTCCCTGCCTTCGCCCCCCGCCTCCTCCTCGGGCGCGAGCTGGCCGACACCCTCCTCCTCGAGAGCAAGCGCGCCCACCCCCAGGTCCTCGAGGACACCGCCTTCTCCTTCGACCACCCCGAGATCGCCCCCGCCCTCCAGGCCCTCCTCCCCTGACCGACCCCGAGCGAAGCCGAAGGCGAGCGCCCGCGCCGAGCGCAGCGAGGGCGCACGGGCGCAGCCAGCCGGCGCAGCCGACTCACGTCCGGAGGCCCGCCGTCGAGACAGGAGGACGACGAGGGAGTGCCGCGCCGCCGAAGGCGCTGGGGGTCTGGGGGTCTCCCCCAGACATGGCCGGAGGGGCGGCTCCGCCGACCCCGCAGGCCGAGAACAGCGACAGCCGCCCCCAAGGGCGGCTGTCACCTCAGACGAGAGTCGATCCCGAAGCTCCGCTTCGGGATCGAAGCATCACTTCGGCTGCATGCGGACGCCGCCGTCCACGCGGATGACCTCGGCGTTCATGTAGCTGTTGGACAGGAGCTCGACGGCCATGGTGGCGAACTCGTCGGCCTTGCCGAGGCGGTCCGGGAAGAGGACGTCGCGCTTCAGCTTCTCCTTGAAGGCCTCGGAGGCCTCGCCCTGGCCGTAGATCGGGGTGTCGATGAGGCCGGGGGCGATGCAGTTGACGCGCACGCCGACGGCGGCGAGGTCGCGGGCGACCGGGAGGGTCATGCCGACGACGCCGCCCTTGGAGGAGGAGTAGGCGACCTGGCCGATCTGGCCGTCGAAGGCGGCGACGGAGGCCACGGTGACGATCGCGCCGCGCTCGCCGTCCTCGAGGGGCTCGGTCTGGCTCATGGCGGTGGCGGCCAGGCGGACGCAGTTGAAGGTGCCGACGAGGTTCACCTCGAGGACCTTCCGGTACACGTCGAGGTCGAAGGCGGACTCGTACTGGCCGTCCTTGCCGATGGTGCGGGTGGCCCAGCCGATGCCGGCGGCGGTGACGAGGGCGCGCAGCGGGCCCATCTCCTTGGCGGCCTCGACGGCAGCGATCACCTGCTCGGTGTTCGCGACGTCGGCCTGGGCGAAGACGCCGCCGATGTCCTTGGCGACCGCCTCGCCCTTCTCGGGGTTCATGTCGACCACGACCACCTTGGCGCCCTTGGCGGCGAGGTGGCGGGCGGTGGCCTCACCGAGGCCCGAGGCCCCACCGGTGACGATCGCTGAGATGCCGTTCAGATCCATGGGCCGGACTCTACTTGACCATCCGGTCAAGTCGTCCAGCCGCCGCAGCGGGCAGGATGGGGTGGATGTCCCTCGCGGCGCGCCTGCCCTCCCCCGCTGATCCCGACGCCGTCCTGGAGGCCTTCGTCGAGTGGGCGGCCGAGCGCGGCCTGACGCTGTACCCGCACCAGGAGGAGGCCCTCCTCGAGGTGCTGGCGGGCAGCAACGTGATCGTGAACACCCCCACGGGGTCGGGGAAGAGCCTGATCGCGGCCGGGGCGCAGCTGGCCGCGCTGGCCGAGGGGCGCCGCAGCTTCTACACGGCCCCGATCAAGGCGCTGGTCAGCGAGAAGTTCTTCGACCTGTGCGCCACGTTCGGGCGGGAGCACGTCGGGATGATGACGGGCGACGCCGCCGTGAACCCGGGGGCGCCGATCGTGTGCTGCACGGCCGAGGTCCTCGCCAACATCGCGCTGCGGGACGGTGAGGCGGCCGACGTCGGCCAGGTCGTGATGGACGAGTTCCACTTCTACGCCGAGCCGGACCGGGGCTGGGCGTGGCAGGTCCCCCTCCTCGCCCTCCCCCAGGCGCAGCACGTGCTCATGTCGGCGACGCTCGGCGACGTCTCGTTCTTCGAGGACGACCTGACCCGGCGGACCGGGCGCCCGACGGCGGTGGTCCGCTCGGCCACCCGCCCGGTGCCCCTCGACTTCGAGTACCGGCTCACGCCGGTGCTCGAGACGATCGAGGAGCTGATCGCGGACGACAAGGCGCCCGTGTACGTCGTGCACTTCACCCAGGCCCAGGCGGTGGAGCGGGCGCAGTCGATGACGAGCGTCAACCTCTGCACCCGCGAGGAGAAGGACGCGATCGCGGAGCTGATCGGGGACTTCCGCTTCGGGACGGGGTTCGGCAAGGCGCTGTCGCGCTACGTGCGGGCGGGGGTCGGCGTGCACCACGCCGGGATGCTCCCCAAGTACCGCCGCCTCGTGGAGCGCCTCGCGCAGGCCGGGCTCCTGAAGGTCATCTGCGGGACCGACACGCTGGGCGTGGGCATCAACGTGCCGATCCGCACGGTGCTGCTCACCGCGCTGTGCAAGTACGACGGGCAGCGGGTGCGGCACCTGACCGCCCGCGAGTTCCACCAGATCGCGGGGCGGGCGGGTCGGGCCGGCTACGACGACCGCGGCTGGGTGGTCGTCCAGGCCCCGGAGCACGTGACGGAGAACGAGAAGGCGCTGGCCAAGGCCGGCGACGACCCGAAGAAGCGGCGCAAGGTCGTGCGCAAGAAGCCGCCGGAGGGCTTCGTCTCCTGGGGCGAGGCCACCTTCGAGCGGCTCGTGGCGGCCGCCCCGGAGCCGCTCACGTCGAGCTTCGCGGTGTCGCACTCGATGCTCGTGAACGTGCTCGACCGGCCCGGCGACGGGTGCGCGGCGATGCGCCGGCTGCTGCTCGACAACCACGAGCCCCGGGTCCGGCAGCGCCAGCACGTCCGGCGGGCCATCGCCATCTACCGGTCCCTGCTCGCCGCGGGGGTGGTCGAGCGCCTCGACGAGCCCGACGAGGACGGCCGCCTGGTGCGGGTCACCGTCGATCTGCAAGCGGACTTCGCGCTCAACCAGCCCCTCGCCCCCTTCGCGATCGCCGCCCTCGACCTCCTCGACGCGACCAGCCCGGACCACGCGCTCGACGTGGTGTCGGTGATCGAGGCCGTCCTCGACGACCCGGGGGTCGTGCTCGCCGCGCAGACGAACAGGGCGCGAGGCGAGCTCGTCGCCGAGCTGAAGGCGGCGGGCGTCGAGTACGAGGAGCGGATGGCCCGCCTCGAGGAGGTGACCCACCCCCGGCCGCTGGCGGACGTCCTCGAGCCGGCGTTCGCCATGTACCGGCAGAGCCAGCCCTGGGTGGCCGACCACGCCCTGTCACCGAAGTCGGTGGTGCGGGACCTGTGGGAGCGGGCGATGACCTTCGCCGACTACGTGCAGCACTACGGGCTGGCCCGCTCCGAAGGGCTCCTCCTCCGCTACCTGTCGAGCGCGTACAAGGCACTGGTCCAGACGGTGCCCGAGGCGGCGAAGACGGACGAGCTCTACGACATCACCGAGTGGCTCGGGGAGATGGTCCGCCAGGTCGACTCCAGCCTCCTCGACGAGTGGGAGGCCCTCGCCCACCCGGAGGCGCTGCCCGACGTCCCGCCCGCGGACGCCGCAGTGGACCGCGCGCCGCCCCCGGTGACCGCCAACGTCCGGGCCTTCCGCACGCTCGTGCGCAACGAGCTGTTCCGCCGGGTCGAGCTCGCCGCAGCGCAGCGCTGGGACGCCCTCGGGGAGCTGGGCGAGCACGACGGCTGGACGGCGGCGCGCTGGCGGGAGGCGCTGGCGCCGTACTTCGCCGAGCACGGGGAGATCCCGATCGACGCCGACGCCCGCAGCGCCCGCTTCCTGGTGCTGGAGGAGACGGGCCGGCGGTGGACGGCGCGGCAGATCCTGGCCGACCCCGCGGGGGATCACGACTGGTCGATCACCGCAGAGGTCGACCTCGACGCATCCGACGAGACCGGTGAGGCCGAGGTGCGGGTGGTCGCCGTCGGCCCGGTGGCCTGACGGCGGCGGGGCCGGTGCTCTACCTCGCCCACGTCGGCGCCGAGCTGGAGCCCGGGACCGAGGGCCCGTGGGAGGCGCTGTGGCCGCTCGGACCCGGTCTGCTGCTCGTGCGCAGCGCCGAGCACCGGTCGGCCGTCTACCACGGGCTGAAGGACGTGCTCCCCCGCGGGTCGGCGCTGCTGGTGGCCGAGCTGGACGAGCCGCCGAAGATGAAGGGGATGCCGCCGGGGTCGCTGGCCTGGGCCCGGCGGGCCCTCAGCTGACGTCCGGGCGCACCTCGACGGTGACCGCGGCGATGTCGTCTCGGGTCGCGCCGTCCTGGTAGTCGATGACCGCGCCGGCGACGGCGTCGGCCAGCTCGGCCCCGCCGAGGTGGGCGTGGGCCCGGAGGAGCTCGACGAGGCGCTCGATCTCCGCCGGCTCGAAGCCACCGACGTACTCGCCGTCGTTCACATAGCGGGGCGACGGGCCGACCATGATCAGGGCGCCGACCCGCTCCGGGGCCCGGACGGACGCGAGGACGCCGACCATCGCGCTGACCGAGTGACCGACGAAGGTGGCGTCGCGCAGGTCGAGCGCGTCGCAGACGTCGAGCACGTCCTGGGCGTAGCCGTCGAGGCTCGAGTACCGATCGGCGTCGTAGGCACCGAGGTCCGACCGCCCCGCCCCGACGTAGTCGAACAGGACGACGCGGTGGTCCTCGGCGAAGGCCGGCACCACGTGGCGCCACATGTTCTGGTCGCAGCCGAACCCGTGCGCGAAGACGATCGGACGGGCCCCAGCCGGGCCGGTCACGTTCACGTGGTTCCGCGTGAGGACGTCCGGCATCGGACCCACGGTGCGCCCGGACCGCCGGTCTCGCCCGCGTGCGGGCTGCTGATCCCGGGCTGCGCCCGGATCCCCGCCCCCGGCCTCCGGCGTCCGTACGATCGGGCCCGTCATGGCCGTGATCACCTCGAGCCGCCGGTCCCGCCGGTCCCTGCTCCCCGTCGCGGCGCCGGCGATCCCCGCCGTCGGGGTGGTGGTGGCCGCGCTCGCGGGCCTGCCCGTCGCCGCCACCGCCGGCACCGGCCTGCTCCTCGGGTTCGGGGCCGCAGCTGCGGTCTGGTCGCACCAGCGCACCCGCCAGGCGTCCCCGGACCTGGCGCCGCGCGCCGAGCCGCCGGCGGGCTCACCCGCCGCGCCGGCCGCGCCGCCGCGGGTCACGCTGGCCGACCTCGTGCGGGTCCTCGGCCGGCCGCGCCCCGACCTGCTGCCGGTCCACCTGACCGTCGCGCCCGCCGCCTCTGCGCTGGCGGCCCCGGTCGAGGACGTCGTCGTGGCCGTGGTGGCCGAGGCCGTCGCCAACGCCCGCCGGCACGCGCAGGGTGCCACCGCCGTGACCGCCGACGTGCGCGTCGAGGGCGCCGAGGTGACCGTCGCCGTCGCCGACGACGGCGCCCCCTGCCCGGCGGTCCCCGCCACCGGGGGGCTCGCCCGGCTCACCGCCGAGCTCGAGGGCCTGGGCGGGCGCCTCGCCACCGGCCCCCGCCCGCGGGGCGGCTGGGGCCTCGTCGCGGTGCTCCCCGCCGCGCCGAGCCCAGGACCTCGCTGACCGCAGCCCGACGCAGAGGGCGCGTCGCGCTCGAGCGGCTCCCGGGGTGGTGCACGGCGCCGTCACGATCCCGGGCCCGGCACCCGCTCCTGCCGCGTCAGTCGGCTGTGCCCCAGCCACCGCCGCCGGGGGTGCGCATGCGGAGGACATCGCCGGCGCGGAGGCGGATCGTGCACTTGTCCGGGAGGGGCTCGGCCCGGGACTCGACGCCCCCGGGGAGGAGCCAGCCCTCCCCCGGAGCGCCGGGCCCGCCGCCGGCCGCGCCCCACGGCTGCGACGCGCGGCGCTCGGTGATGAGGCTCACCGTGACGTCCTCGAGCGGCTCGAGGTCCCGCTCGATGCCCTCGCCGCCGGGGTGGCGGCCGGCGCCGCCGCTGCCCCGGCGCAGCCGGTAGCGGCGGACCCGCAGGGGGAAGGCCCGCTCGAGGGCCTCGATCGGCGTGTTCTGGGTGTTGGTCATCGCGGTGTGCACGCCGCTCATGCCCGGCCGGTCGGGGCGGCCGCCCTCCCCGCCCGCGATCGTCTCGTAGTAGACCCAGCCGTCCCCGCCCACGAGCAGGTTGTTCATCGTCCCCTGCCCCGCTGCGCCCACCCGATCGGGCACGACCTGGGCGAGGGCGCCGAGGCAGACATCGGCCACCCGCTGGCTGACCTCGACGTTCCCGGCGCCGACGGCGGCGGGCGGTGCCGCGTTCACGAGCGTCCCGGCGGGGGCCACGACGCGCACCGGCCGCATCGTGCCCCCGTTGGCCGGCAGCGACGGGTCGACGGCGGTGCGCAGGGCGAAGGCCACGGCGGACACGGTGACGGCCTCGACGGCGTTGACGTTGCCCCGGGACTGCGGGTCGGTGCCGGCGAAGTCGAAGGTGATCGACTCGCCGGCGACCGTCACTGCGACCCGGATGCGGGCCGGGCGCTGCTGCTCGGGAGCGGCGCCGGTGGAGTCCAGCACGTCCTCGAAGGTCCACGTCCCGTCGGGGAGGGCGGCCAGCGCGGCCTGCATGCGCCGCTCGCCGTAGTCGACGACCTCGGCGAAGGGGGCGTCGGCGAGCTCGGCGAGGCGCCGCGCGCCCACGGCGTTGGCCCCCACCTGGGCGTCGAGGTCCCCGGCCCGCTCGTCCGGGGTGCGGGAGGCGGCGAGGAGGATGGCCCGCAGGTCGGGCCCGTAGCGGGCGGGCGGGATGCGCAGGCCCTCCTGCTGGATCTCCGTGGCGTCGGCGGGCAGGGAGCCCGGGGCGGCACCGCCCACGTCGGCGTGGTGGGCCCGGTTCGCCACCCAGCCCACGAGCGCGCCGTCAGGGGTGAAGGCGGGCGTGACGAGGGTGAGGTCGTTGAGGTGGGTCCCGCCGGCGAACGGGTCGTTGAGGAGCACGTGGTCCCCGGGTCCGAGCGCGTCGCCGTGGGCGTCGATGGCGGCCCGCACGGACGCGGGCATGGACCCGAGGTGCACCGGGATGTGCTCGGCCTGGGCGAGCAGGCGGCCGTCGGCGTCGAACACGGCGGCCGAGCAGTCGGCCCGCTCCTTGATGTTCGGGCTGGACGCGGCTCGGCGGAGCACGGCGCCCATCTCGTCGGCGATGCCCGAGAGGCGGGAGATGAGGACCTGGAGGCCGGCGGGGTCGAGGGTCATCGGGTCCTCCGCAGGACGAGGGCACCTGCCGCGCCGACGGTGGCCTCCCAGCCGGCTGGCACCCAGATCGTGCAGTCCGGCTCGGCGAGGGCCACGGGTCCGACGCCGGTGGCCCGCTCGGGGGCGGGGAGGGCGAGGAGATCGACGGCGGGCGGGAGCGTAGCCGTGGCCCGCAGCGCCACCACCTCGACGGGGGCGTCGGGGCGGGCGAAGCCGTTGCGCCGCTCGTGCTCGGCGTGGAACGCCGCGAGGTCCGGGACGGTGAGCTCGTGGCTCTGGCCGGCGTACCGGCAGTCGAGGGCGGTGGTGACCTCGGCGTCGGGACCGACCCGGCGGGTCGCCTCGGCGGCGAGCGCGGCCAGCGCCGCCTCGAGGCCGTCGCGGTCGGCGGGGCGGGCCCACGAGCGCACGAGCGTGCGCTGCCGGGGCGAGGTGAGGATGCCCGCCGCGGACAGCACCCCGGCCCGGGCCGGGACGATCACGGCCGCCATGTCCAGTGCCTCGGCGAGGGCGCAGGCGTGCAGCGGTCCGGCGCCGCCGAAGGCCACGAGGGCGAGGCCCCGCGGGTCGACGCCGCGCTCCACCGACACCTGGCGCAGGGCCCGCTCCATCGCCGCGTCGACGACGGTGATGACGCCCTCGGCGCTGACCCCGGCCCGGTCGAGGGCCGCCCGCGCGGCGGCCACGTCGAGCTCGAGGCCCCCGAAGGCGGCCCCGGCGGGGATGCGGCCGGCCACGAGGTCGGCGTCGGTCACGGTGGGCTGGGTGCCGCCCCGCCCGTAGCAGGCCGGTCCGGGGTCGGCGCCGGCGCTGCGGGGTCCGACGACGAGCGCGCCGCCCGGGTCGATGGCGGCGATCGAGCCGCCGCCGGCGCCGATCGTGTGGATGTCGAGGGACGGGAAGCGCACCGTGTGGCCGCCCACGGCCCGCTGGGCAGCGGGGGCGGGCTGGCCGTCGAGCACGAGGCACACGTCGGTGCTCGTGCCGCCCATGTCGAAGGTGATGGCGTGGGGGAAGCCGTTGGCGACGGCGGCCGCCGCACCGGCCCGCACCCCGCCGGCCGGCCCGGACAGGAGGAGGGCGGCGGGCAGCTCGGCGGCCTCCTCCAGCGGCAGGAGGCCGCCGGCGGAGGACATGACGAGCACCTCGTCGGCCACCTCGGCCAGCCCCCGGAGGTAGGCGCGGCAGCGGGGGCGGAGCGAGGCGTTCACGACGGTGGTGACCGTGCGCTCGACCTCGCGCATCTCCGGGCTGACCTCGTGGGAGCAGGTGACGTCGTGGCCCTGGGCCCGCAGGGCCGCGGCCACCGCCGCCTCGTGAGCCGGGGACAGGTCGGCGTGGAGGAGGCACACGGCGACGGCCTCGGCGGCGGCCGGGACGGCGGGGACGGGACCGAGGGGTGCGAGCTCGCGGCCGTCCGGACCTAGCCGGCCGGCCACCTCGAGGCGGAGCTCCCGCGGCACGAGCGGCGTCGGCCGCACCACGGCGGGGTCGTACAGGGACGGGCGGTCCTGACGGGCGATCTCGATGACGTCCGCCAGCCCCTCGTTGGTCACGAGCGCCACCGGCGCGCCGGTCCCCTCGAGGAGGGCGTTGGTGGCCACCGTGGTCCCGTGGCCGAGCAGCGCGGGACGGGGCTCCGCGCCGCGCACCGCGGCGACGCCGTCGCGCACCGCCTCGCCGGGGTCGGCCGGGGTGGAGAGGACCTTGGTGATCCGCCCGTCGTCCGTGACGACGTCGGTGAAGGTCCCGCCGGTGTCCACGCCGACCCGCATGGCGGCCGACCGTAGCGCCGCTCGCGGCGCGGCCCTGACGGCCGCGGGACCGAGCGCCTAGGGAGCGACCAGGTACACCTGGTCGGCGCCGAGGTGGTCCTCGAGGCTGCGCACGAGCCGACCCACGACCTCGTCCTCCTGGTCCCACACGACGACGGCGGCGTCGACCTGGCGGGCCAGCCACGCGTCGCGGCGCCCGAGCGCGGCGCCGGCGGCCTGGCGGGTGGCCGGCTCGCGCGACTCGAGGGTGAGCGAGGTGGCCGCCGCCTCGACGAGCTCAGCGAAGTGGGCTCGCCGCTCCGGCGGCCAGGGCCGGTCGGGCTCGGGGTACGGGAGCACGGCGACGAAGGGGATGCCCGCGTCGAGGGCGGCCTCCGCGCCCAGCATCTCGGCCCCGAGGCGGAGCCCGGTGACGACGGTGAGCGGCCCGTCGACCTCGACCATCGCCCGCAGGGTCTCGGCGAGGCGGGTGCGGACCCCGGCGGCCACCGGGTTCTCGTCGTAGCCGCCGAGCGCGTCCGGGCGGTGCCCGGCGACGAGCACGAGCCGCCCTGCGGGCAGCCGCCGGTCCCGGCCCGCTGGCAGGGTCACGCCGCGGGGCGGGCGGGCCGTCGGGTCGTCGGCCGGGCCGAGCTCGGTGGGCGGCTCGTCCCCGGCCCGGGCCACCTGCTCGGCCGCGGCCTGCACGGCGAGGCGGTCGACGAGGTCGTTCATGGGGTCCCCGCCGTGGCCCTTGACCCACCGGAAGGTGACGTCACCCCGCTCCAGCACGAGCGCGACGAACGGCTCCCACAGGTCCCGGTTGGCGACGGGCTGGCGCTGCGAGTTCTTCCAGCCCCGCTTGACCCAGCCCTCGTGCCAGCGGTCCCGGAAGCAGTTCACGACGTAGGTCGAGTCGCTCACGACCTCCAGGCGGCCCGGCAGCGCCTTGACCGCCTCGAACGCCGCGGTGATCTCCATCCGCTGGTTCGTGGTCTGGGCGGCCGGCCCGCAGGCCCAGCGCCCGCCGGGCACGGCCCAGGCCCAGCCCCCCGGCCCGGGGTTCCCCGAGCAGGCCCCATCCGTGTACACGACGGTCATCTCGGGCGCGGCCACGGCACCGATCGTGCTCCCTCGGCGCGCGATGAAGCGAAACGCGGCGACAATGGGTCACAGCACCTGCGCTCGCGGGGGGACGTGCGCCGATCGGACCACGACGAGAGGACGCCACATGATCATCGACGGCTTCGTGCACCAGCTGCCGGACATCGATCCCGCCGAGACCCAGGAGTGGCTCGACTCGCTCGATGCGATCGTGGACGAGCGGGGCAAGACCCGGGCCCGGTTCCTGATGTCGAAGCTGCTCGAGCGGGCGCGCGAGCTGCAGGTCGGCACGCCGGCCACCGTGTCGACGCCCTACGTCAACACGATCCCGCCGGAGCAGGAGCCGTTCTTCCCCGGCGACGAGGACCTCGAGCGGCGCATCCGCGCCTTCATCCGCTGGAACGCCGCCGTCATGGTCGTGAAGGCGAACAAGCAGGCCGACGGGATCGGCGGGCACCTCGCCACCTTCGCCAGCTCGGCCTCGCTCTACGAGGTGGGCTTCAACCACTTCTTCCGCGGCAAGGACGACGGCCTGGCCGGCGACCACGTGTACATCCAGGGCCACGCCGCCCCCGGCGTGTACGCCCGGGCCTTCCTCGAGGGGCGCCTGACCGAGGAGCAGCTCGACCGGTTCCGCCGCGAGGTCGGCGGCGGCGGGCTGTCGTCGTACCCCCACCCCCGGCTCATGCCGGACTTCTGGGAGTACCCCACGGTGTCCATGGGCCTCGGCCCGCTCAGCTCGATCTACCAGGCCCGGTTCAACAAGTACCTGCACCAGCGCAAGATCGAGGACACCTCCCAGTCGAAGGTCTGGTGCTTCCTCGGGGACGGCGAGTGCGACGAGCCCGAGACCCTCGGCTCCATCTCGCTGGCCGCCCGCGAGAGCCTCGACAACCTGATCTGGGTGGTGAACTGCAACCTGCAGCGCCTCGACGGCCCGGTGCGCGGCAACGGGAAGATCATCCAGGAGCTCGAGGCCGTGTTCCGCGGCGCCGGCTGGAACGTCATCAAGGTGGTGTGGGGCTCGAAGTGGGACGAGCTCCTCGCCCGAGACGTCGACGGCGTGCTCCTCAACAAGATGAACACCACCGTCGACGGCTGGTTCCAGCGCTACGCCGTCGAGCCCGGCTCGTTCACCCGGGAGCACTTCTTCGGCCCGGACCCCCGCCTGCGGAAGATGGTCGAGCACCTGAGCGACGACGACATCCGCAACCTCCCCCGCGGCGGCCACGACTACCGGAAGCTCTACGCGGCCTACAAGGCCGCCACCGAGGCCGAGGGCGCCCCGACGGTCATCCTGGCCAAGACGATCAAGGGCTGGACGCTCGGTCCGGACGTGGAGGGCCGCAACGCCACCCACCAGATCAAGAAGATGACGATGGCGCAGTTCCGCGAGCTGCGGACCCGCCTGCACCTCGAGGACGTCGTCCCCGAGGAGGCGGTGGCCGACGACCGGGACGTGCCCCCGTACATCACGCTGCCGGAGGACGTCCGCGAGTACATGCTCGACCGGCGCCGGGCCCTCGACGGCTTCCTGCCCCGGCGGACCACCCGGGTGAAGCGGCCGATCGCCCTGCCCGACGACAAGGCCTTCGAGGAGATCCTCGCCGGCTCCGGGAAGAACCAGGCCTCCACGACCACGGCGTTCACCCGCCTGCTCCGCAACCTGATGCGGGACCCGGCCTTCGGCCCGCGCGTGGTGCCGATCATCCCGGACGAGGCCCGCACGTTCGGCATGGACGCCCTGTTCAAGGAGTTCGGGATCTACGCCTCCAAGGGCCAGGCGTACGAGCCGGTCGACCACGACCTGCTCCTCTCCTACACGGAGTCGGCGTCGGGCCAGATCCTGGAGGAGGGCATCACGGAGGCCGGCTCGCTGGCCAGCTTCATCGCCGCCGGCACCTCGTACGCCACCCAGGGCGTGCCGATGGCGCCGTTCTTCACCTTCTACTCGATGTTCGGGTTCCAGCGGGTGGGCGACCTGATCTGGCAGGCCACCGACGCCCGCGCCCGCGGCTTCCTCCTCGGCGCCACGGCCGGGCGCACCACGCTCCTCGGCGAGGGCCTCCAGCACCAGGACGGCCACAGCCTCCTGCTGGCGTCGGTGAACCCGGCCATCGAGGCGTACGACCCGGCCTTCGCCTACGAGGTGGCGGTGATCGTGCGGGACGGCCTGCGCCGCATGTGGCGGGAGGACGAGGACGTCCTCTACTACCTGGCTCTCTACAACGAGAACCAGCAGATGCCGCCGATGGCCGAGGGCGTGGAGGCCGGCATCCTCGAGGGCCTCTACCGGTGGGCACCGGCCCCCGAGGGCGCGTCGATCCCGGCGTCGATCCTGTTCTCCGGCACGGCGAACCTGGCCGCCCGCGAGGCGCAGGCCGAGCTGGCCGAGCACTACGACGTCGCGGCCGACCTGCACTCGGCGACGAGCTACAAGCGGCTCCGCGAGGAGGCGCTCGCGGTGGAGCGCTGGAACCGCCTGCACGTCGACCAGGCGCCCCGCACGCCCCGGGTCACCGAGCTCCTGCAGGGTGACGGGCCGGTCGTCGCGGTGAGCGACTTCATGCGGGCGGTGCCGGACCAGATCGCCCGGTGGGTCCCGGAGCCGCGGGGCTGGACCTCGCTCGGCACGGACGGCTTCGGCCGCAGCGACACCCGCGAGGCGCTGCGCCGGTTCTTCGAGATCGACGCCGGCCACGTCGTCGTCGCCACGCTCGCGGCGCTCGCCCGCCGCGGCGAGGTGAAGGCCGACGCGGTGGCCGACGCCATCCGCCGCTACGGGATCGACGCGGACGCCGTCGACCCGTGGCCGCTGCCCTGACGTCCTGCCCGGCGGGCTGACGTGCGCCGCCGCGGGGTCCGGCCGGAGACGGTCAGGCCTCGCGGCGGTTCGCGTGCTGGAGGTGGGAGCGGTCGAGCCAGCCGAGCAGGACGGCGATGGCTCGGGGGTCGTGGCGGAGGCGGTGGCCGGCGCCGTGGACGATCCGCAGCTCGGCGCTGCCGTGGGCGTCGACGATGACGCGAGCGTCGAAGAGCGGGACGAGGTCGTCGTCGCTGCCGTGGACGACGAGGAGGGGCCGCGGGGCGAGGTGGGGGGCGCAGGCGACGGCGCGGATCTCCTTCAGCTCCTGCGCCCAGGCGTCGAAGCGGGGCGGGAACTGGGGGTCCCGGACGATGCCGACGTCGCGGGCGTGCTCGAGGAGCCGCCGGGGGTGGGAGGCCCAGTCGTCGAAGTCGGCGGGCGCGCCGATCGTGGCGACGCCGCGCACGCTGGCCCGCTCGGCGGCGGCGCAGATGGACAGGGCGCCACCGGTGCCGAACCCGGCCAGCCAGACGCCCGTGACGGCGGGGTCGGCCTCGAGGTGCTCGACGGCGGCGTGGAGGTCCTCGAGCCAGCCCCGCAGGGAGAAGCTGCCGTCGGAGTCGCCGCAGCCCCGCAGCTCGATGGCCATCGCGATCCAGCCCATCTCCGCGGCGATCCGGTCGGCCAGCTCGGGGAGGGCCGTCGCGGTGATGACCGCGGTGTTCCGGTCGCTCGGGTAGCCGTGCACGAGCACGACCGCGGGGAACCGGTTGAGGTCGGCGCGCGCGGGCGGTCGGGCGATGTGGGCGGCCAGCTGGTTCCCGTGCGACGGGAAGCGGTGGGCCACGAGGTCGGGGCTACTCGTCGGCGCCGTCGGCGCTGCCGCAGCAGGAGCAGCGGCGGTAGCCCCGGTTGCGGGCCTCGACGAGCGTGTCGGGGCCGAAGCAGAGGAAGGCCTCCGACTCCATCAGCTCCTCGATGATCGAGGGGTCCTCACAGGCGTCGACGTCGTGCACGATCTGCGTGCGCTTGTCGCCGAGCCAGCGGTTGTGCTCGAAGCGGACCGGGCGTTCCATGACGGCGAACCTACCTCCGGACGCGCCGCGGGGACCGCATCGGCGAGCGACGCGATCCCCGCGGACAGCACTGGTGCGAACCGATCGGCACCGCCCCGTGCGGGGCAACGGGAGGGACCACTCCCCGAACGCCGGATCGGCGGTGACTGGCGGGTACTCGCCAGCTGGTCCAGCGGGCCGACTAGCGGCCAGCCACCTCCAGGGTCCCGTGCGAACAATCGCTCATGTCGTGGACCACCTCCTTCCTCTGGTGCGCCCAGTCAACCACGACGAGGCGCCGCGCCGCGCGCGGTTTCGGCGGAGGCTCAGGCGCGGGGGCCGAGGGCGCCGATGGCGGCGAGGTGGGCCATGAGGGCCTCGGTGACCGCGGCGGCGTCCGCGTCGGCCACGTCCAGGCCGGCGGCCTCGATCTCGACGAGGGCGGCGGCGAGCGCGTGGTCGTCGTCGATGACGACGTCGTCCTCGGCGGGCAGGGCCGGCTCCTCGCCGGGGAGCGCGCCGACGCCGTGCTGGCGGAGGTGGGCGAGGACGGCCTGGATGATGGCCCGCACCTCGTCGTAGGTGAGCCGGGCCTGCGCGGCCTCCGGGAGCGCGTCGGCCACGGCGTCGACGGCCTCGTCCATGTCGAAGATCGCCGCCGGCGTCTCGTGCCCGAGCCGGAACGTCTCCGTTCCGACGAAGGCCGCCGCCACCGCGAACACGAGCAGCGCGCCCACCACGACGAAGATCCAGATCACCCCCCGACCCTACCCAGGCCCGGCGAGGACGCCGAAGGCACCGAGCGGAGGGAGCCCGCAACAGCGAACGGCCGCCCCGAAGGGCGGCCGCTCTCCATCTCAGACTCGCCGCAGGAGGGCGACGCCCTCCGAGGACGAGACCGCGATCAGATGCCGATGCGCTGGGCGAGCAGCTCGCGGTGGTAGGCGGGGTCGCCGAAGAGCAGCTCAGAGCTCTTGGCCCGCTTGAAGTACAGGTGGGCCGGGTGCTCCCAGGTGAAGCCGATGCCGCCGTGGATCTGGATGTTCTCGGCGGCGGCGTGGAAGTAGGCCTCGGAGCAGTAGGCCTTGGCGAGGCTGGCGACCGAGGGGAGCTCGTCGTTCAGCTCGGAGGCGCACCAGGCGGCGTAGTAGGCGGCCGACTTGGCGGACTCGACCTCGAGGAGCATGTCGGCGCACTTGTGCTTGATGGCCTGGAAGGAGCCGATCGGGCGGCCGAACTGCACGCGGTCCTTGGCGTACTGGACGGCCTCCTCGAGGACCTTCTGGGCCCCGCCCACCTGCTCGGCGGCGAGGGCGACGGCGGCGAGGTCGAGGACCCGCTCGAGGACGGTCCAGCCGCCCCCGTCGGTGCCGATGAGCGTGCCGGCGGCGCCGTCGAGCTCGATCTTGGCCTGCTTGCGGGTCTGGTCCATGGTGGCCAGGTTCGTGCGGGTGACGCCGGCGCCGGCCGGGTCGACGGCGAAGAGCGAGGTGCCGGCGGAGGTCTTGGCGGCGACGATCAGCAGGTTGGCGATGGCGCCGTCGAGGACGAACATCTTCGTGCCGGTGATCTTCCAGCTGTCGCCGTCCTGGGTGGCGGTGGCCTCGATGCCGCTCTCGTCCCACTTGCCGTTGGGCTCGGTGAAGGCGAGGGTGGCGATGATCTCGCCGGAGGCGATGCCCGGGAGGTGGGCCTTCTTGGCGTCCTCGTCACCGGAGTGGATGAGGGCGTTGGCGGCGAGCACGCAGGAGGAGAAGTAGGGGGCGCAGAGCAGGGCGCGGCCCATCTCCTCGAGGACCACGGTGAGCTCGACGAAGCCGAAGCCCTGGCCGCCGTACTCCTCGGGGATGATCAGGCTCTGGAGGCCGAGCTCGTTGGCCATCTGGCCCCAGACGGCCGGGTCGTAGCCGTCCTCGGTGTCCATGAGGCGGCGGACCTCGGACTCGGGCGACTTGTTCTCGAGGAACTGGCGGGTGATGCGGCGGAGCTCTTCCTGCTCCTCGGAGAAGGCGAAGTTCATGGGTCCCCTCGTTGATCGTGTCGGCGGTTGCCTGGGCGGTGTTCTAGCCACGTCCCCGGGGCGCTTCAACCGGAGATGCGTACACGCGCGTACACTTCGGGTCGTGGAGCAGGTCGGCGCTCGGGAGCTGCGACAGAACCTGGCCGCCGTGCTGCGGCAGGCGGCCGCGGGCGAGCGGATCGTCGTCACCGTGGACGGCAAGCCGGTGGCCCAGCTCGGGCCGGTCGAGCCCCCCGGCGAGGTGACCCTCGCCGACCTCGCCGCCGCCGGGCTCGTCGAGCCGCCCCGGCGACCGGACCGGCCCGAGGCCCCGCCGGCCGCCGACACGGCGGTCGACATCCGGCTCGACCGGGTCATGGCGGAGGTGCGGGGCGAGTGAGCGGGACCGAGGGGCCGATCCTCTACGTGGACACCTCGGCGCTCGTGCGCCGCTACCTGCACGACCGCCACCGCGCCCTCGTGCTCGAGGAGATGGGCGGCGCGGCGAGCTGGTGCACCTCCGCCCTCGCCCGCACCGAGGCCCAGCTGCTGCTGCACCGGGCGTCGGTGTCGGCCCGCCAGCAGCGGGCGCTGTGGGCCGCGCTGCGCGACGAGTGGGAGGCCTTCTGGGTCGTGCCGATCGACGAGCGCTGCACGGCCCGGGCCGTGGAGGTCGGCGCCGAGTTCGGCCTGCGGACGGTCGACGCCCTCCACCTCGCGGCCGCCGACCGCCTGCCGCGACCGGTGCGCTACCTCACCTTCGAGCGCCAGCAGATCCCGGCCGCCGCGGCGCTCGGGCTCGAGGTGGTCAGCCCGCTCGAGGCGCCCTGACCGCCGACGGCCGCGGGGCCGTCAGCGCCGGCGCCGGTCGAGCAGGCCCGCGAGCGCCGCGGCGGCCTCGTCGGCCCGGTCCACGGTGACGGCGAAGCGCCGCCCGCCGGTGAGCTCGAGCTCGAGCGCGGGGCCTCGACGGAGCACCCACGCCGCCTTGCCGCCCAGGCGCAGGCTGCCCCGGTAGCCCCACCCGCTGGCCCACCCCAGCTTCGACGGGTCGAGGTCCACCGACCGGGCCGCCTCGATCTCGTCCAGGGCGACGCGCACCCGAGGCCAGGGCAGGGCGCCGCCCCGCACCGTCACGCCGCGCTCGTCGACCACCACGTGGACCCGGGCGAACGTGGCGACGAGCGCCGCCGACACGAGCATCGTGACGCCGGCGCTGCGGGCCGGGACGACGAAGAGCAGGGCGGTGCCGGCGACGAGGAGCACGACGGCCACCCCCGCGAGCACGCGGCTGCCCGTGCTGCCGAACCAGGCCACCCGCTCGCCGGGGGCCAGGTCGACCGCTCGGCCCGACGGCCGGGGCGCCGTGTCCCACGTGCCGAGGGCGGCGCCCCCGGTCCGCTGCACGGCCAGGCCCGCCAGCAGCCCCACCAGCACCGCCCCGGCGAGCACGGCGAGGATCGACCACGGCGCGACCTCGACGTCCTCCCACCGCGCCTGACCTCGGTTGGCCAGGAGCACCTGGACGTTGATGAGGCCGTAGAGCGCGCCGAGGAAGGCGGCGAAGGGCGCCTCGACGCCCAGGCGCTCCTGCCGCCCGGCGCGCACCAGGACGGCCGCGCTGCCGAGGACGAACACCACGACGAGCGCGAGGTACACGCCGAGGGGGATGCTGCCGTCGGCGGCGCCGCTCCCCGTGAAGTGGCCGGCCAGCGGCGACGGCAGGTCGTCGCGGGTCCGCAGGTAGGGCACGACCGCCAGCCCCACCAGGAGCAGCGGGAGCGCGACCCCCACCAGCGTCCGCCAGCCTCGTCCTGCACCCTGCACCGTCGTCACCAGACCTCCTCGATCAGCTGCTGCGCCTCGGCCCGGGTCAGCCCCTGCCGTCGGCTCTCCTCCACCAGGGCCCGGGCTGCAGCCAGGAGCTGCGCCCGTGCGTCCCCGCCGGCCTGGACGATGACGCCCCGCCGGCGGCGCATGTCCACCAGGCCCTCGTCGCGCAGCGCGGCGTAGGCCCGGAGGACCGTGTGCATGTTCACGTCGAGCGACTCGGCCAGCTCCCGCGCCGGCGGGAGCCGGTCACCGGGCCGCACCTCGCCGGCCGCCACCGCGGCGCGGACGCCGGCGGCGATCTGGGCGAAGAGCGGCTCGGTGGAGCCCGGGTCGAGTCGGATGAGCATTTGTTCTATGTATAGCAGAACAATGCGCCGGGTCACCACCGGCGACGTACCCTCACCCCATGGGCACGCTGATCTGGGACGCCACGGGGGTCGAGATCCACCAGGTGGTGGTGGGGCCGGTCGACAACAACGTGATCGTCGTCCGCTGCACCGAGACCGGCGAGGCCGTGCTCGTCGACGCAGCCAACGAGCACGAGCGCCTCCTCGAGCTGTGCCAGGCCCTCGGGGTGCGGCGGGTCGTCGAGACCCACGGGCACTGGGACCACATCCAGGCCGTGCCCGAGCTGCGCGACGCCGGCTACTCGGTGGGCGTGACCGCGCAGGACGCCGCGATGCTCCCCTCCTACGACGAGGTCCTCGAGGACGACGACGTCGTCGAGGTGGGCCGGCTGCGCCTCCGCACGATCCACACCCCCGGGCACACGCCCGGGTCGATGTGCTTCCTGCTCGAGGGCCACCCGGTCCTGCTCTCGGGCGACACGCTCTTCCCCGGCGGGCCGGGCGCCACCCACTTCGAGGGCGGCGACTTCCCCACGATCATCGAGTCGATCGACCGGCGCCTCTTCACGCTCCCGCCCGAGACGATCGTGCTGCCGGGCCACGGCGAGCGCACGACGATCGGCGCGGAGCGCCCGCACCTCCAGGAGTGGGTCGACCGGGGCTGGTGACCCGGCCGGGCACCTTTTCCACTATCGCCATAGTGCTAATACACTGAGGGGCATGTCCGCCCCGGCGTCCCCCAACGGCGCGGCCCCGCTCTTCGCGATCGACGGCCTGCGTGCTCGACCCGCCGCCACCCCCGACGGCCCCGACATCCTCAACGGGATCGATCTCGTGGTGCAGCCCGGCGAGGTGCACGCCCTCATGGGCCCGAACGGCTCGGGCAAGTCCACGCTCGCGTCCACCCTGCTCGCCTCGCCCGAGTACGAGGTCACCGGCGGGCGCATCCTCTACAAGGGCGAGGACATCACGGACTGGGACACCGAGGTCCGCGGCAAGGCCGGCCTGTTCCTCGCCTTCCAGTACCCCCAGGAGGTCCAGGGGGTCTCGGTCATCAACTTCCTCCGCCAGGCCCTGTCGGCCCGCAAGGGCATGGACCTGTCGGTCCTCGAGCTGCGCCTGTCGATCATGGAGTGGATGGAGCGCCTCGAGATGGACCCCTCGTTCGCGGAGCGCTTCCTGAACGAGGGCTTCTCCGGCGGCGAGAAGAAGCGCAACGAGATCCTGCAGATGGCCATCCTCGAGCCCGAGGTGGCGATCCTCGACGAGACCGACTCGGGCCTCGACATCGACGCGCTGCGGGTCGTGGCCCACGGCGTCCACGAGGTGCGGCGGGACCGGCCCGAGATGGGCGTCGTCGCGATCACCCACTACCAACGGCTCCTCGACCACCTGCAGCCGGACCACGTGCACATCATCATCGACGGCCGGATCGTGGAGTCCGGCGGCATGGAGCTGGCCGAGCGTCTCGAGCGCGAGGGCTACGAGGCCTGGCGATGAGCGCCACGGCCGAGCGGGACCCGCTCGACGTCGCCGCCATCAAGAAGGACTTCCCGATCCTCGAGCGCGAGGTGCGCGGCGGCCGCCTCGTCTACCTGGACTCGGCGAACACCTCGCAGAAGCCCCGCGCCGTCCTCGACGCGATCGCGGGCTACTACGAGCGCTCGAACGCCAACGTCCACCGCGGCACCTACCAGATCGCCGAGGAGGCCACCGCCCTCCTCGAGGGGGCCCGGGAGAAGGTGGCCCGCTTCATCGGGGCGGCCTCCACCCGCGAGGTGGTGTTCACGAAGAACGCCACCGAGGCGCTCAACCTCGTGGCCAAGGCGTGGGGCCGGCGCCACCTGCAGGCCGGCGACGCCGTCGTGCTCACCGAGCTCGAGCACCACGCGAACATCGTGCCCTGGCACCAGCTGCGCGAGGAGCTCGGCATCGAGCTGCGCTGGCTGCCGGTCACCGACGACGGCCACCTCGACCTCACCGATCTCGACCGCCTCGTCGACGGCGCGAAGGTCGTGTCCTTCTCGGCCATGTCGAACGTGCTCGGCACGCTGCTCCCGGTCGAGCGCATCGTGGCCGCCGCCCGCAGCGCCGGGGCGCTGGCCGTCGTCGACGCGTCGCAGTACGTGCCCCACTCCCCCACCGACGTGCAGGCGTGGGGCGCGGACTTCGTGGCCCTCACCGGTCACAAGATGTGCGGGCCCACCGGCATCGGCGTCCTCTGGGGCACCGAGGCCGCGCTCGACGCCACCCCGCCCTTCCTGACCGGCGGCGAGATGATCCTCAACGTCACCAAGGAGGGGTTCACGCCGAACGAGCTCCCCTGGAAGTTCGAGGCCGGCACGCCGCCGATCGCCGAGGCCGTCGGGCTCGGCGCCGCCGTCGACTACCTGACCGGGCTCGGCATGGACCAGGTCCGCGAGCACGAGGTGGCGCTCACCGCGTACGCCCTGCGCACGCTGACCGAGCGCTTCGGCGACGACCTCCGCATCCACGGCCCGGCCGAGCCGGCCGAGCGCGGTGGCGTCCTGTCCTTCGAGTACCGGGACCTCCACCCCCACGACCTCACGCAGGTGTTCGACCAGCACGGCGTGTGCGTGCGGGCCGGCCACCACTGCGCGAAGCCCCTCATGAAGGTGCTCGGCGCCTCGGCCACCGCTCGGGCCTCGCTGTACGTGTACAACGACGAGGCCGACGTGGACGCGCTGGCCGACGCCATCGACGCCGCCGCCGACTTCTTCGCCTTCTGACCGTCGACGCGGCCCGCACGACCGCTCACCGCCCCACCCCCCGGTAGGATCCGACACGCATGCCAGGCCTCGAAGACCTCTATCGCGAGATCATCCTCGACCACTACCGCTCGCCCCGGAACCGCGGTGAGCTGCCCACGCCCCCGGCCACCCGGGTCGAGGGGTTCAACCCGCTCTGCGGCGACGAGATCGTCGTGTACGTGGAGATGGACGGCGACGTGGTCAGGGACATCCGCATCGGCGGGCAGGGCTGCTCGATCAGCCAGTCCTCGGCGTCGATGATGTCGGCCGCGGTGAAGGGCAAGACCCGCGCCGAGGTCGAGGCCCTCACCCGGGCCTTCAAGGGCATGATGTCGATCCACGAGCAGACGCTCGACGGGGAGGACACCGGCGCACCGATCGAGGTGGACCCCGACGTGAAGCTGGGCGACCTCGAGGCGCTGCGGGGCGTGGTGAAGTTCCCCGTGCGCATCAAGTGCGCCACGCTCTCCTGGAACACCCTGGCCCAGGCCCTCGGCGAGTCCCCCGAGGCCTGACGCCAGCTGGGGCCCCGACGCCGGCGGGCGACCCGCCGGCGGTCGGGCCGCCCGCGGCGCCGGTCAGGCGAGGGGGTCGGCGAAGGGGTCGTCGATGACGGGGCGCTGGGACGCCGGCGCGGCCGCGTCCTCCTCCTCGTCGACGAAGCCGGCGTAGCCGGTCTCCTCGAGCTCGAGGGCCAGCTCGGGACCGCCGCTGCGCTGGATGGTGCCGCGGGCGAGCACGTGCACGACGTCCGGCTTCAGCTCGTGGAGCAGCCGGTTGTAGTGCGTGATGGCGAGGACGCCGAGGCCGCGCTCGTTGGTCTCCGCCTCGATGCGACGGGCGCAGGCCCGCAGGGCGTCGACGTCGAGGCCCGAGTCGAGCTCGTCGAGGATGGCGATCTTCGGCTCGAGCACGCCGAGCTGGAGCGTCTCGTTGCGCTTCTTCTCACCGCCGGAGAGGTCGACGTTGAGGGGCCGCAGCAGGAAGCGGTCGTCGAAGCCGATGCGCTCGGCCTCGGCCGTGATCTTGGCCGCCACCGCAGCCGTGTCCCGCCCGCCGGCCTCGTAGGCGGCGGTGAGGGCGTCGACGAGGGACACGCCGGGCACCTCGGTCGGGTACTGCATCGCGAGGTAGAGGCCGGCCTGGGCCCGCTGCCAGGGCGCCATGGCGAGGACGTCCTCGCCGTCGAGGGTGACCGTGCCGCCCAGCACCTCGTAGCCGGGGCGGCCCATGATGACGTGGGAGAGCGTGGACTTCCCGGAGCCGTTGGGGCCCATGATGGCGTGGACCTCGCCGGAGCGGATCGTGAGGTCGATGCCCTTCAGGATCTCCTTGCCGGCCACGCCGGCCCGCAGGCCGCGGATCTCGAGCACGTGGGAGTCGGTCACGGGAGCACCACCTCGATCTGCCCGTCGACGACGCGGGCCTCGTACACGGGGACCGGCTTGGTGGCCGGGAGGGCGTTGGGGGAGCCGTCGACGAGCGAGAAGGCGCTGCCGTGCTTCCAGCACTCGATCTCGCGGGACTCGCAGAGCACCTCGCCCTCGCTGAGGGAGACGTTCTGGTGGCTGCAGGTGTCGCCGATGGCGTACACGTCGTCCTCGATGCGGACGACGGCGATGCGGTGGCCGTCGACCTCGACGCGGCGGGCGGTGCCCGGCGCGAGCTCGTCGAGGGCGCAGACGGGGACGGCGGTCACGACAGCACCGCCTCGACCTTGCGGGCGACGGCGGCGTCGAGCTCGCGGCGCAGGTCCTCGCCGGGGAACTCGGTGAAGACCTCGTCGAAGAACCCGCTGACCACGAGGCGCTCGGCGGCCCGGGTGGGGATGCCGCGGCTCTCGAGGTAGAAGCGCTGCTCCTCGTCGATCGGCCCGACGGCCGACGCGTGGCTGCAGTGCACGTCGTTGTTCTCGATGACGAGGTTCGGCACGGACTCGGCCCAGGCGTCGTCGGAGAGCTTCAGGTTCCGGTTGGTCTGGAAGGCGTTCGTGCCCCGAGCCTCCTTGGCGACCCGGATGAGGCCCGTGTACACGGACCGGGCGGTGTCGCCGACGGCGCCCTTGAAGAGCAGGTTGCTCGTCGTGTCAGGCGCGGCGTGCTCCTGGAAGGTCCGGTAGTCGAGGGCCTGGCTGCCGGTGCCGAAGTACGCGGCGAGCAGGTCGCCCGTGGCGCCCCGGCCGGCGAGGTGGCAGTCCGTGCGCAGGCGGGCGTAGTCGCCGCCGAAGCCGGCCAGGCCGGCTCGGACGGTGGCCTGTGCGCCGGCCTCGAGCTCGAGGGTGCCGATGGCCCAGGTCTGGGCGCTCAGGTCCTGGATGCCGACGTAGCCGACGCGGGCGGCGGAGGCGGCCCGCACGTCGGTGGCGGGCAGGAGGAGCCCCGCCCCGCCACCGGCCTGCACCTCGACGACCCGGACCTGGGCGTCGGCCCCGGCCCGGACGAGGACGAGGGAGGCGGCGGCGACGCCGTCGGCCGGACCCTCGTGGCGGATGATCACCGGCTCGTCGAGGACGACCCCGGCGGGCACGTCGACGACGATCGGGTCGACGACGAGGGCGCTGCGCAGCCACCCGATGGCGCTCGTCGGGTCGGCGAGGGAGGCGACGATGGCCTCGCCGTCGTCGAGCTCGCTGGCCCGGGCGACCCGGGCGCGGCCGAGCTCGCCGTGCTCGACCGTGGTGGCGGTCGTGCCGGGCTGGTACCGGTCGAGGTCCAGCTCGTCGATGCGGCTGTACCGCCACACCTCCTGGTCGGTGGTGGGCAGCGGCAGGGACGCGAGCTGCTCGGCCGCCGCGGACCGCCGGGCGGCTGCCCAGGCGGGACCGCCCAGGGCGGTGACGGCGTCGACGGTGAACGTGCTCAGGGGAACCTCGCAGGGATCAGGGGGAGTCAGCGCTTGCGGCGGAAGAGGCGGGAGAGCCGGCCCCGCCGGGCCCGGGCCTGCTCGGCCTCGAGCTCCGCCATGATCTGGGCGCCGACGGCGTTCAGGTGGTCCTCGGCGGCGTCGAGCACGGCGGCGGCGGAGCCGTCACCGCGGTCGAGGACGTCGAGGGGCTCAGGGGGCGTGGGGGGCGTGACGAGCGACCCGTGGGTCCAGGCCACGTCGGCCAGCCGCCGCTCGTAGCGGGGGCACTCGGCCGGGCATCGCCAGGGCGCCTCCGGGGCCAGGTCCAGGTCGCACTTCCGGACCGCGTCCCCGGAGGGGTACGTGCGGCTCTCGAAGTGCTTGCAGTCCTGGCGCATCGGCACGGGCCGTCGCTCCTCGTGGCGCTCGCCGAGACGCCGGCGTCAGCCGACGCTGCCTTCCATCTGGAGCTCGATGAGGCGGCTCCACTCGACGGCGTACTCCATGGGGAGCGTGCGGGTGACCGGCTCGATGAAGCCGTTCACCACCATGCCCATGGCCTGCTCGTGCGAGAGGCCGCGGCTCATCAGGTAGAAGAGCTGCTCGTCGGCCACCTTGGAGACGGTCGCCTCGTGGCCGATCTGGGCGTCGCGGGAGCCGACCTCCATGTACGGGAACGTGTCGCTGATCGAGTCCTCGTCGAGGATCAGCGCGTCGCACTGGACGTGGCTCTTGCAGCCGTAGGCGTCGTCCTCGACCCGGACGAGGCCGCGGTAGCTGGTGCGGCCGCCGTCCTTGGAGATGGACTTCGAGACGATCTTCGAGGTGGTCTCCGGGGCCGCGTGGACCATCTTGGCCCCGGCGTCCTGGTGCTGGCCGGCGCCGGCATAGGCCACCGAGAGCACCTCGCCCGAGGCCTTCGGGCCGACCATGTAGACGGCCGGGTACTTCATCGTGAGGCGGCTGCCGATGTTGCCGTCGATCCACTCCATGTGGCCCTCGGCCTCCACCCGGGCCCGCTTGGTGACCAGGTTGAACACGTTGTTCGACCAGTTCTGGATCGTGGTGTAGGTGACCCGGGCGCTGGGCTTGACGACGATCTCGACGACCGCCGAGTGCAGCGAGTCCGTGGTGTACACGGGCGCCGAGCAGCCCTCGATGTAGTGCACCTTCGAGCCCTCGTCGGCGATGATCAGGGTGCGCTCGAACTGGCCCATGTTCTCCGCGTTGATGCGGAAGTAGGCCTGGAGCGGCATCTCCACCTCCACGCCGGGCGGGACGTAGATGAACGAGCCGCCGGACCACACGGAGGAGTTGAGGGCCGAGAACTTGTTGTCGTTCGGCGAGATGACCTTCGCCCAGTGCTCCTTCACGAGCTCGGGGTACTCCCGGAGGGCGGTGTCCATGTCGCAGAAGATGACGCCCTGGCGCTCGAGGTCCTCCCGGTTGCGGTGGAAGACGACCTCGGACTCGTACTGGGCGGTGACGCCGGCGAGGTACTTGCGCTCGGCCTCCGGGATCCCCAGCTTCTCGTAGGTCTGCTTGATCGCGTCGGGGAGCTCGTCCCACTCGTCGACCTGCGAGTCCGTGGGCTTGATGTAGTAGTAGATGTCGTCGAAGTAGATCTCCGACATGTCCCCGCCCCAGCGCGGCATCGGCCGCTTCTGGAAGTGGCGGTAGGACTTGAGCCGGAAGTCGAGCATCCAGTCGGGCTCGCCCTTCATCCAGCTCATCTCGCGGATGATGTCCTCGTTGAGGCCCTTCTTGGGCTTGAAGACGTAGTCCTCGGCGTCGCTCCAGCCGAGCTTGTACTTCGACAGGTCCAGATCGGTGACAGCCACCGGCGCTCCGTTCGCGGGGAGAGGATCGTTGGGGGATTTCTCCTATGGCGATGGTAACAATCCGACCCCGCTGATCCCACCCCGGCGGCGGGCCGGCCGCCGGGCTCAGTCCGTCGCGGTGGCCAGGCCTCGGGTCCAGGTGTCGTAGAGGGCCCGGTAGCGACCGCCCTGGGCGACCAGCTCGTCATGGGTGCCGAGCTCGGCCAGGCGCCCGTCCGCCACCACGCCGACGAGGTCCGAGCGCTCGGCGGTGGAGAGGCGGTGGGCGATCACGATGACCGTCCGGCCCTCCATCAGCCGGGCCATGGCGTCCTCGACGACCGCCTCGGTGCCGGGATCGAGGCTCGAGGTGGCCTCGTCGAGCACCAGGACCGCGGGGTCGGCGAGGGCGGCCCGGGCCAGCGACACGAGCTGCTTCTCCCCTGCCGACAGGCGGGACCCGCGCTCCTGGACCTCGGTGGCGAGGCCCTCGGGCAGGTCGGCGAAGCGCTCGCGCACCCCGATGGCGTCGAGCGCGGCCAGCACCTCGGCGTCGGTGGCGTCGGCTCGGGCCAGGCGGATGTTCTCGAGGATCGAGCCGTTGAACAGGAACCCCTCCTGGGGCACGACGACGATCCGCTCCCGCAGCGATCGCAGGGTGGCGTCCCGCAGGTCGATCCCGCCGAAGCGCACCGTCCCCTCGGTCGGGTCGTACAGGCGGGCCATGAGCTTGGCCAGGGTCGACTTGCCGGCGCCGGTGGGGCCGACGAGGGCCAGGCGGGTGCCGTGGGGGATGCGCAGGTCGACGTCGCGCAGCACCGGGGCCCCGCTCGCATAGGCGAAGGACACGCCGGACACCTCCAGCTCGCCCTGCGGCGGCAGGTCGACGGCGCCGGGCCGCTCGGGCACGTCGACCGGGGTGTCGAGCAGCCCGAAGAGCTTGTGGAGGGCGGCGCCGGCCGACTGCACGACGTTGAAGAGCTGGGAGAGCTGCTGGACGGGCTCGAACAGGTTGGAGAGGGTCAGCACGAAGAAGGTGACGGTGCCCACCCGCAGGTCGCCCTGGACCACCCACCAGCCGCCGATGCCGACCGCGACGGCGGTCGTGAGCAGGCCGCTCAGCTCGATGATCGGCATGTACCAGGACTGGATGCGCACCGAGCGCATGTGGGCGTCGTAGAGGCGCCGGCTCCCCCGCTGGAAGCGGGCCGCCTCCACCTCCTCCCGGCCGAAGGCCTGGACGACGCGCACGCCGGCCAGCCCCTCCTGGAGCTGGGACAGGGTGGACCCGATGCCGTCGCGGACGTCGAGGTAGGCCCGGTTGGAGTCCCGCTGGAACTTGATGCTCGCCAGCACCACGGCCGGGAGGCACAGGGCGCAGAGGAGGAACAGCTTCCAGGAGGCCACGGCCAGCACCACGACCGAGACCACGAGGAGCAGCCCGTTGGCCACGAACATCATCAGGCCGACCTGGACGAGCTCCTGGAGCGAGTCCACGTCGCTCGTCATGCGGGAGACGATGACGCCGGCCTTCTCCCGGTCGAAGAACGGCATCGACAGGCGCTGGAGGTGGTCGAAGACCCGCAGCCGCAGGTCGCGCAGGAACCCCTCCCCCACCCGGCTGATGAGCACGATCTGGAGCCGGTACGAGATGTAGGAGAGGACGGCGACGACCACGTAGCCGGCGACGGCGAGGTTGAGCGTGCCGGGATCGCCGGCGTTGATGCCGTGATCGATGGCGTAGCCGACGAGGTAGGGCCCGGCGAGGGTCGTGCTCGTCCAGATGACGACCATGACCATCGCCACGACCATGGCCCGCCGGTGGGGCCGGAGCATCCGAGCGGCCCGACGGACGAGCTGCCCGGCCTGGGCGGCGTCGAGGCGGTCGGCGTCGTCCACCCCTCCCTGCATCCGCACGGTCAGCCCACCTCCTCGACGGCCTCGTCGAGCGCCGCCTGCGCGGAGGCGAGCACCTCGCGGTACTCGGCCGAGGTGGCGAGCAGCGCCTCGTGGGTGCCGTCGGCGGCGACGCGACCGCCGGAGATGAGCACCACCCGGTCGGCCAGGGCGATCGTGGCCGGCCGGTGGGCGATGACGATCGTGGTCCGCCCGCGCATCACCTCCGCGAGGGCGTCGCGGATCTCGTGCTCCTTCGTCGGGTCCACCGCGGAGGTGGCGTCGTCGAGGATGAGCACGCGCGGGTCGGCGAGGATGGCCCGGGCGATGGCGATGCGCTGCCGCTGCCCGCCCGACAGCGAGTAGCCCCGCTCCCCGATGACCGTGTCGTACCCGTCGGGCAGGGCGGAGACGAACTCGTGCGCTCCGGCGAGGCGGGCGGCCCGCTCGACCCGGGCCTGGTCGGCGTCGGGGTCGGCGAAGGCGATGTTGTCGCCGATCGTGCTGGAGAAGAGGAAGGTCTCCTCGAAGACGATCCCCACCGCCGAGCGGACGTCGTGGACGAGCGCGTCCCGGACGTCGACGCCGTCGATGCGCACGACCCCGTCCTGGACGTCGTAGAAGCGGGGGATGAGCCGGGCCACCGTGGTCTTCCCGGCCCCGGTGGCCCCCACGAGGGCGACGGACTGCCCGGCGGGGATGTGGAGGTCGAACCCGTCGAGCACCGGCGGCAGCGACGGCCCGTAGGCGAAGCGCACGCCCTCGAAGCGGACCTCGCCGCGGGTCCCGTCCGGCCCCGCGTCGGGGAGGGGGCGGGCGCCAGGGCGGTCCCGGATGTCCGGGTCGGTCTCGAGGACCTCCCGCACCCGGCCGGCGGCGGCCTCGGCTCGCTGCGACTGGGCGAGGATCATGCCGAGCATCCGCAGCGGCCAGACGAGCATCGCCACGTAGACGTTGAACGCCACGAGCTCCCCGGCGGTCAGCGTGCCGTTCAGGACCTGGTGGCCGCCGTAGGCCAGCGTGGCGATGAGCCCGATGTTCGGCAGCAGCTCGAGGGCGGGCAGGAAGGTCGCCCGGACCCCGGCCGCCTCCATCGAGCGCTCGTAGACGTCGTCGGCCTCCTTCGCCAGGCGCACCTTCTGGACCGCCTCGGCGCCGAAGCCCTTCACGACGCGGACGCCGGCGACGGTCTCCTCGACCACCTCGGCCAGCTCGGCTGACTCCTGCTGGATGCCGAGCACCGCGGGGTGGAGGCGCCGGGAGAAGCGGGTGGCGAGCACGTTCAGGAAGGGCAGGCTGCCCAGCGCGAGGAGCGTGAGCAGCGGGTCCATCGTGATGAGGATCACGGTGACGGCCAGGACGGTGACGGCGTTCGAGATGGTCAGCGGGACCATCACCACGAAGGCCTGGATCTGCTGCAGGTCCGTGTTGGCCCGGCTCATGAGCTGCCCGGTGGGCGCCCGGTCGTGGAAGCCGAAGTGGAGCCGCTGGAAGTGCTCGAAGAGCCGCTCGCGCAGGTCGGCCTCGACCCAGCGCGCCTCCCGGAAGGCGAGGTAGCGGCGCGCGCCGGTGCAGAGTCCGACGATCACGGCGACGGCGGCGATGGTGAGCGCCCAGCGCCTGATGGCGACCGGGTCCTCCTCCTGGATGCCGAGGTCGACGGCCCGCTGCACGAGCACGCCCACGCTCACCTTCGCGGCGGTCCAGGTCAGCCCCACGAGCACGCCGAGCAGCAGCCCGGCACGTCGCTCGCGGCAGGCAGCGCGGATGAGCGGCCAGCCCGAGAGTCGGCCGTCAGCGCTCGCGGAGTTCGGCGTGTCGTCGATCGTCAGCTCCCCCCGGGCCTGACTTGACCCGCGGGTCAATGTAGCGCGGCCCCTCGACGGAACCACCGCGGATCTGCGACCCTGATCGCCGGCCAGGGCGGGGCCGCGCCGGGGTGGGTGCCCGGCGCTGCCGGTCTTCCGCCCGCAGCAGGCGAGACGGTCCGTTGGGCGGACGAGGAGGATCGGTGCGCTTCGAGGAGCTGAGGGTGCGCAGTGCGGAGGGCGAGCTCGCGCTGCGGTTCCACCCGCACCTGACGGTGCTGGCGGGCCTCGCCGAGGACGAGCGCCGCTCCTTCGTCGACACGCTCCTCGGGGCGCTGGCGGGAGGCCCCGAGGAGACCCTGCTCCGCTGCCGGGACGCCGCGGAGGCGCCCCTCGAGATCGTCGGGCGGGACGGGCGGGTCACGGCCCGCCGCACCGACGGGACCCCGGTCGCCGAGCCGGTCGGGTCCTTCGTCTCCTCGGCTGACGAGCTCCGCGCGCTCATGGTCGTCGGCGCGGACGAGGCGGTCCCGGTGGCCACCGCGCCCCGCCCGGACGAGCCTCCGGCGCTCCAGGCCCTCCGGGCCGAGCTCGCCGCGGTGGGCGAGGAGCTGGCCGCCGCCGAGGCCCGCCGCGCCGAGACGGCGGACCTCCACGCCGAGCTGGAGCGCCTGGACGGCGAGATCGAGCGGGCTCGCGCCCTCGCCGCCCGGCGCGCGCACGCGGCGGTGCTGGCCGCGCTCGAACGGGTCCGGGCCGAGGTGGCGGCGGTCCGCAGCGACCGGACCGCGGTCGAGGCCGACCGCCGGCTCCTCGCCGACGCACCGGCGCTCCGAGCCCTCGTGCGCGACGCCTCCCAGGCGATGGAGGCTGCGGTCGAGCTGCGTGAGCTCGCCGGCGACGAGACCGTCGACGAGGTCGACCGCGTCGCCCTCGCGCTCGTGCCCGAGGCGCCGCCAGCGGACCTCGGGGCGCTGGTGGCGGCGCTCCAGTCGGCGGAGGCCCGGCGGTGCGAGCTCGACGCCCGCCTGCAGGAGCTGGCCACCGCCTCCCTGCCCGCCCCCTCCGCGCCGATCGTCTCCGAGCTCGGGCTCCTCGACCAGCCCCGGCTGTGGGCGACCGCCGACGAGCTCGCCCGCGCCCTCGAGGCCCGGGAGGAGATCGAGGTGGAGCTCGGCGGCCTCGACGTCGCGGCCTCCGGGGAGACCTCCGTCGTCGTCGCCGAGATCGAGGCCGCGCACGCCGCCCGCGAGGAGGTCGACGCGGCCGCCGAGGCGGTCCGCCAGCCAGCGCTCACCGCCGCGCTCGGCGGGCTCCTCGCGGTCCTCCTCGGCCTCGTCACCACCCCGGTGCTCGTCGCGCTGGGCGGGCTCCTCTCCGCCGGCGCCGGGGTCGTGGGCTTCGCCCTGCCCAACCGGCGGCGGGCGGCCGCCGTGCGGGCGGAGGCGGACGCGCTGGCCCGCGCCGATGCGTCGAGCTACCTCGGCTACCACCTGCGCCGGGTCCACGCGAGCGTCGACCCCCAGCTGCGCGCCCAGGTCGAGGAGGTGCGGCGACGCCTGCGGGAGGCCCGCGACGCCTGGACCGACCTCGTCGGAGCGGAGGTGCGGCTCGACGACGTCCGACCGCTGGAGGCGGAGATCCGCGCCTACCACGACGCCGTCGAGCGCCTCGGGAGCACCGCCGACGAGATGGCCGCGCTGCGGCGAGAGCTCGACGACGTCGCGATCCCGGCGTGGATCGCCGCCCGGGAGGCGCTGTGCGACGCCTGCGCCCCCTACGAGGTCGACCTGGACGAGCTGCCCGCCGAGCAGGTGGCCGCCGCCGTCGAGGCGCGCTGCCGGCAGGGCGCGGCGGCGCGGGCCCTCGGGCGGCTGCACGAGGCCGAGGCCCAGGCCGAGCGGGCGCTCACCCGCCTGACCGAGCGGTTGACCGCCCACGGCTTCGACTCGGGCGAGCTCGACGAGCGGGTGCGGACCATGGAGTGGGCCGTCGCCCGCGCCGAGGAGCGCGAGGCCGCCCGCCGGCGGGCCCGCCCGACCGAGGAGCTGGAGGCCGAGATCCGGGCCCTCTCGGCCGAGGCCGAGCGCCTGCGCCAGCCGGGGTGGGACAGCGCCCCCCTCGGACCCGACGAGGCGGGTCCCTCGGTCGAGGAGCTCGAGGCGGCGCGGGCGCAGGTGCTCGCGACCCTGGAGGCGGCCGGCGGGCGGGCCCACGAGACCGACGAGCTGCTGGCCCGGCACCGCGCCCTCACCCGGGAGGTCGCCGAGGCGGAGGTGGCGCTGGGCGCCGCCAGCGCCCCGCGCATCCACCACCTCGAGGAGGCGCTCGCGGCGCGCCTGGCGCGGGCCGCCCAGGCCGGCCCGGCCGGCGACCCGGTCCCGGTGCTGCTGGACGACGCGCTCACCCGGGTGCCGCCCGATCGGGTGTGGGACCTGCTCGACGCGCTCCTGCGCCTCGCCGCCGAGCACCAGGTCGTGTACCTCACCGAGGACGCGTTCGTCGCCGCCTGGGCGCGCTCGCAGGTCCTCGAGGGCACCATCGCCCTCCTCGAGGCGTCGCCGGAGGGCGCCTAGCCGGTCAGTCGAGCCGGCGGAGCTGCGCCCGGTAGGTGCGGGCCCGCTCCCGGTAGACCTCGACGCCGGGCTTGATGTGGAGGTCCGGGTCCACGGCGTCGGGCTTGATCTTCGCCGGCACGCCGAGGGCCATCGCCCGCGACGGGACCGTCATGCTGCCGTTCACCACGGCCCCCGCCCCCACGAGCGCACCGGTCTCCACGACCGCGCCGTTGAGGACGATGGCGCCCGAGCCGACGAGGCACCCGTCGGCGATCTGACACCCCTCGAGGTGCACGTTGTGGCCGATCACGCAGTCCGCGCCGACCCGGGTGGGCGTGAAGGGCGTCGTGTGGACCACCGTCCCGTCCTGCACCGAGGTGCGGGCGCCGATGACGATCCCGCCCGGGTCCCCGCGCAGCACGGCCCCCGGCCACACCGAGGCCTCCGGGCCGAGCGTCACCTCCCCGATGACCACGGCGTCCGGGTGGACGTAGGCGGTCGGATCGATGTCGGGCTCGATGTCGCCGAGCGCGTAGATCGCCACGGTGGGTCCCCTCCCCTAGACGGCGAAGCGGCCGTAGCCGCCTCGGAAGAACACGAGCGGCGCGCCGTCGTGGCCCACGCCGAGGTCGCGCACCCGGCCGAGCACGCAGAGGTGGTCGCCGGCCTCGAAGGTCGACTCGATGTCGCAGTCGATCCAGGCCACGACGCCGTCGAGCAGCGGCGCGCCGGAGCCGGCCGGGTGCCAGCCGATGCCGGCGAACTTGTCGTCCGCCTTCGACGCGAAGCGGCGGCAGACGTCCTCCTGGTCCTCGCCGAGGACGTTCACGCAGAACGACCCGGACCGCTCGATGCGGGGCCACGTGCTCGAGGTGTGGGCCACGAAGAAGCCCACGAGGGGCGGCTCCAGCGACACCGAGGCGAACGAGCCGACCGCCATGCCGGCGGGCGGCTCCCCTGCCGCGGTGATGACGGTCACGCCCGTCGGGAAGTGCCCGAGGACCTGACGGAACTTGGCCGAGTCGAAGGCGCTCACGGCGGCCGAGGGTACAGGCGGCGCGCGGGTGCCCTAGCCGAACGAGATGGCGAGGCCCTCGTAGGCGGCGACGACCTCCTCCACCCGCGAGCCGGCGGCGAGGCGGCGGGCGTGCCCGAGCAGGTCGTCGAGGACGGCGTCGTGGTGGGTCGGGTCGTGGTGGAAGAGGGCCAGGCGCTTCGCCCCGGCCTCCCGCGCGACGTGCACGGCGTAGTCGACCGTGCAGTGCCCCCAGGTGGCCTTCGGGGGGAACTCCTCCACCGTGTACTGCGCGTCGTGGATCAGGAGGTCGACGCCGTCGCACAGCTCGAGCACGGCGTCGGTGACCTCGTGCGAGCCGTCGACGGGCATCTGGTGGTCGGAGAGGTAGGCGACGGTCGCGCCGCCCATCTCGATCCGGTACCCGTTGGTGAGGCCGACGTGGGGCACGGGCCGCACCTTCACCTTCACGCCGTCGAGCTCGAGGTCCTCGTCCCACGCGTCGTGGAAGCGGATGTCACCCATGAGGTCGGCGGTGCGCACCGGGAAGAACGGTGGGCGCATGAAGTCGTTCACCGCGTCGGCGAGCGAGGCGTGCTCGTCCTGCGGCGGGCCGTACACGTCGAAGCGGGCGCCCGGCCGCAGGATCGGCGTGAAGAACGGCAACCCCTGCACGTGGTCCCAGTGGATGTGGGTGACGAGGGCCGACCCGACGAACGGGATGCTCGGGTCGAGGGTCTCGCCCCAGAAGCGCAGCCCGGTGCCGAGGTCGAGGACGATCGGCTCGTGGTCGGGCGTCTCGAGCGCGACGCAGGACGTGTTGCCGCCGTAGCGGCGGTTCGCATCGCACGGGCACGGGGTCGAGCCTCGGACCCCGTAGAAGGTGACGTTGAGCAACCGTGCTCCCCCCGGCTTCCTCTGGGTTGCGGGCAGGTTACTCACGCCTGTGCAGCCCATGTCCGGGCTGTGACACCTGTCGCAGATACCGCCGCGAGCGGTCCGGTCGCGTCCGCGAGCAGGAGACGGTCCGCTCGGGAGCGCGCGCCTCGTTAGGGTCTCGCGCCATGACCACGCACGACGGCGGCATCACCGAGCGCACGGTCGAGGCCCGAGGCCTCGCCTTCGGCATCCTCGAGGCGGGCTCGGGCCCCCTCGCCCTGTGCCTGCACGGCTTCCCCGACTCGGCCTGGACCTGGCGGCACCTGCTCCCCCGCCTGGCCGACGCCGGCTTCCGCGCCGTCGCCCCGTTCCTGCGCGGCTACGCGCCGACCGCGGTCCCCGAGGACGGCTGCTACCAGACGGCCGCCCTCGGCCTCGACGCCAACGCCCTCCACGAGGCGCTCGGCGGCGACGGTGACGCCGTGATCGTCGGTCACGACTGGGGCGCCATGGGCACCTACATCGCGGCGAACGCCGAGCCCGAGCGCTGGCGCCGGGTCGTCGGCCTCGCCGTGCCGCCCGGCAGCGCGATGGCCAACGGCTTCATGACCTACGACCAGCTGAAGCGGTCCTGGTACATGTTCTTCTTCCAGCACCCGCTGGCCGACCTCGTGACCGGGATGGGCGACCTCGCCTTCATCGACCGGCTCTGGGAGGACTGGTCGCCGGGCTACGACGCGTCCGAGGACCTGCCCCGGGTGAAGGACGCGCTGCGCGACCCCGCCAACCTCGCCGCCGCGCTGGGCTACTACCGGGCCACGCTGTCGGGCGTCGGCGTCGACCCCGCGCTGGCGGACGTGCAGGCCAAGGGCGACCAGATCCCCGCCCAGCCCACGCTGTACCTGCACGGCGACCAGGACGGCTGCGTCGGCGTCGAGCTGGCGGAGGCCGCCGGTGCGCAGATGTCCGAGCCGTCGCGCGTGCAGGTCGTGGCGGGCACCGGGCACTTCCTCCACCTCGAGCGCCCGGACGAGGTGAACGCGGCGATCCTCGCCCACCTCAGCGACTAGCGACGTCGACCCGGGCCGCGGGCCGCGCCGCGATCAGCCGGCGAGGGCGAGGACCTGCTCGCGGGTCGGGCGCTTCACCTTCGGCCCGGTCCGCTGCGGCGCGGGCCGGCTGGCCGCGGCGGCCTGCAGCTTGGGCAGGAGGGCGATGATCGCGTCGGGCGGGTCGAGCAGGTTGAAGACCCGCATCGCGGTGCGGACGGTCTCGGGGTCGCCGGCGCCGAACAGCACGCTCGGGTCGAAGCCGCCGGGCCCGCCCGGCGCCCCGCCGCCCCGACCGCCGCGGCTCGTCATCGAGCGCATCTGGTCGGTGAGCATCGAGAACCGGTACCACGGCACGACCTGCTCGGCGCTCGCCGCCTCGTAGGCCCGCGCCGCCTCGAGCACGTCGTCGGTGGCCTCGAGGGCGTCGGCCAGCAGCACGGCCTGGCGGAGGGCGAGGGACTGCCCCCGCCCGTAGGCCGGGTTCGTGCAGGTGTGCGCGTCGCCGACGGCCACGAGGCCCCGCACGAGCGGCGTGCCGTCGGCGGCGGTGAACGTGCGGGTGCGGTTGATGAGGCCGGTCATGCAGTGGACCGGGTGGATGGGCTCGTACGGCGCCGCCACCACGTCGGCCAGCTCGGGCATCAGGCGGACGGTGGCCTCGAACCGGTCGTCGTCGTTGAGGTGGGCGCGGAGCTCCTTGTCCTCCTTGTCGACGATCGCCGTGATCGAGAACGTGCGGGCGTCGGCACCGATGACCCCCACCCCGAGGCCGGCGCCGAAGGCGCCCCGGAACCCGAAGTCGTCGTCGTGGTGGGCCTTGTAGTAGCGGGAGAAGTAGACGACCCCGGCGTCGTGCACCTCCTCGGCCACCTCGACCCCGTGCTCGGCCAGCCAGGCGGGGACGTCGCCCCGCCGGCCGGTGGTGGCGACCACCAGGTCGGCCCGGAGGACCGTGCCGTCGTCGAGGTGCACGCCGGTGACCTGCCGCGGGCCCTCGCCCGTGGTCGCCTCGACGCCCCGCACCCCGTGCCCGACGCGCAGGTCGACGTTCGGCTCGGCCAGCACCGCCCGCCGCATGACCCACTCGAAGGTGGTGCGCCGGCACGGGAGCATCCGCAGGTCGTCGTCGGCGGCGAGGATGGCGAGCGTCTCCTCGTCGAAGGGCATCGTGGGCCCGGCCTTCGGGACGGGCGGCTCGATGCCGAGGTCGGTGAGCGCGGCGAGGACGTCGGGGAAGCGGTCCCGGAGGATCGTGCGGGCCAGGCCGAGGAAGACGTGCGGGTGCCGGACCTGCGGCGCCCCGCGGCGGTCCCACTCGAAGGCACCCTCGACGTCGGCCGGCATGGGCGTGTCGTCGCGCTCCACGAGGGTCACCCGGTGACCGGCGCGCCCGAGGGCGAGCGCGCTGCCGAGGCCGCCGATGCCGGCCCCGACGATGACGACGTCGAGCCCGCCGCTCACAGGGACCGCCGCCCGCTGCGCAGGAGGTGACCCGGCCGCGCGCCGGTGTCCTCGTCGTTGCGCCGGACCACCTCGCCGTTGACGAGCGTGGCCAGGTAGCCCGTGGAGGGCTGGAGGATGCGGCTGGCGCCGGTGGGCAGGTCGGCCCGGGTGTACGGCGCCTGGATCTCGAGGTTGGCGAGGTCGATGACGTTGACGTCGGCCTTGCGGCCCGGGGCCAGCACCCCGCGGTCGTCCCAGCCGTACATCGCCGCGGGGGCGCCCGTGAGCTTGCGCACGGCCACCTCGAGGGGCACCCGCTCGCCCTTCGTGCGGTCCCGCACCCAGTGGGTGAGGTGGAAGGTCGAGCTGCTGCAGTCCGAGATCATCTGGACGTGGGCGCCGGCGTCGGACAGCCCGCTGACCGAGTAGGGGTCGAGCAGCATCTCGCGGCACGGCTCGAGGGTCCCCTCGCCGAAGTTGTTGCCGAGGAGGGCGAAGAAGGTGGAGCCGTCGCCCGCGGTCATCTCGTCGTAGAGGAGGTGGAGCGGGTCGACGCCGAGCGCCCGGGCCCGGGCCTTCACCGACTCCGACGGGTCCGGCTCGTACTCCACGGGGAAGGCGAGGGAGAAGAGGCGCCCGACGCTGCGGCCGAGCATCGCGCCCATGAGCGAGCCCAGGCCGCCCTCGAAGACGTCCTCCTCCCCGAGGATCTGCTGGCGGACCTCGGGCTGGCGCATCCGGGCCGCGCGCTCGGCCAGCGGCAGGTCGGCGAGGGCCTTGTAGGTGGGCCGGTTCATGAACGGGTGGTACGTGGCGAGGCTCGTCATGAACGTGACGGCCCGGGGGATGATCTGCGGCCGCAGCTCCACGCCCTTCTCGTTCCAGCGGGCGGCGCCGTCGAGCACCCGGCGGTAGACGTCGGACTTCGCGCTGGCCTGGAACGTGCTGAAGGTGAGCGGCCGACCCGCGATCTGGGCCAGCTCGGCGAGCATGTCGAGATCCGGCATCTCGTCGTCGGAGTCCGGGGTGATCGTCCCGTCGGCGATGGCCTGGATGACGCCGTGGCCGGCCTCCCCCACCGCGCCGGCGATGGCCCGCAGCTCGTCGGCGGCGACGAAGGTGCCCGGGATGACGCGCCCGGAGCGGGACATGTGGGCGCGGAAGCGGTTGCTCGAGAACCCCGCCGCGCCGGCGTCGAAGGCCTCCTTCACGAGGCGGACCATCTCGGCCACCTCCTCGGGGGTGGCGTCCTGGTCGTCGTAGGCCCGGTCGCCCATCACGTAGTACCGGATCGGCCCGTGGGCGACGTGGCAGGCCACGTTCGCGGCGTAGCGGCGCTGGTCGATGAGGTCGAGGTACTCAGCGAAGCTCTCCCACGCGCCCCACGGCATGCCGTCGGTGAGGGCGGTGCCGGGGATGTCCTCGACGCCCTCCATCATGTCGACGAGCTGCTCGTGGTCGGCGGGGCGGACGGGGGCGAAGCCCACGCCGCAGTTGCCGAGCACCACGGAGGTGATGCCGTTGGTGGCCGAGGGCTCGAGCGCGTCGTCCCAGGTGACCTGGCCGTCGTAGTGGGTGTGCAGGTCGATGAAGCCGGGGGTGACGATCGCGCCGTCGGCGTCGATCTCCTGGCGGGCCGGCCCGTCCACGGCGCCGACGGCGGTGATGCGGCCGTCGGTGATGGCGACGTCCCCCGTGAACGGGGCGGCACCGGTGCCGTCGACGATCGTGCCGCCGCGGATGACGAGGTCGTGCATGTCGGTCTCCTGGTGGGGATCAGGTCAGGTGGGGTCGGGCGCGAGCACCGGCAGGAGGAGCGCGTCGAGGGCCGCCTGCAGGTCCCCGGGCGGGGGCGCGAGCAGGCAGGACATGCCGATGCGGGCGATCCAGTGGGCGAGGAGCTCGGGGTCCTGGCGGCGGATGGTGCCGGCGGCCATCGCCGCCTCGAGGAGGGGCCGCGAGCGGGCCGCGCTGTCGGCCAGCAGGTCCTCGAGACGAGCCGTGGCGAGCCGGCCCATCCAGTCGATCTCGTCGTGCAGGACCTTCGCGGCGAGCGGGTGGCCGCCGATGCGCTCGATGGCGGCGGCGAGGAACACGGTGATCGCCCGGGGGCCCTCGACGCCCTCGATGATGTCGGGCAGCGCCTGCATGAGGCGGTGCCCCTCCCGGGCCATCACGAGCATCGCGGCGTTCTCGACGGAGCCGACCTTGCGGTACACGGTGCTCGGGGCGACGCCGAGCTCGCGCGCGATGTCGCTCAGCGACGTCTTCGCCAGGCCGTGGCGGACGACGCACACCTCGGTGGCGTCGAGGACCGGGTCGAGGGACGCGGGCGGCGGCCCCGGGAGCCGCTCAGCGAGTAGCGGGAGCGGGAAGACCTCCGCGGTCGCCTCCTGCATGGTTGCAAAGAGTACGCATCACCTTTGCAGTCGTGCAAGGGGCGAGCGGGCCTCAGAAGGGCAATCCGGGCACCACGGGCGCCGGGAGGCAGAGCGCCCGGTCGAGGGCGGCGAGCAGCTCGGGCGGACCCGACAGGTCGGTGGTCAGCGCGAGCCCCGAGGCCGGGCGGACGCCGAACCACATCCGGGTGAGCGCCCCCACCCCGGCTCGCAGGACCGGGAGGCCGCCGCGGTGGCCTCGGACGACGGTGGAGGGCTCGCCGACGGTGACGCTCCACTCCCCCGCCAGCCCCGGCCACCCGAGCCCGGCGTCGCGCAGCGGGTCGGTGAGCACGAGGTCGAAGGTCACGGGGTCGCCGGGCCAGCGGCGCGCCGCGACGCAGGCCTCGAGGTCGAGGATCCGGGCCTGGTACCAGCTGGTCGAGGTGATGAGGGGCGAGGTGGCGGCCGTCGGGCCCTCGGCCCGGCGGATGGGCCGGTCGATGAGGTCCTGGAGCTGCAGGCCGGGCGGCTCGGCCACCTCGATGCGGTGCAGCTGGGCGCTGAGGGTCGAGAAGAGGCCGAGGAGGTCCGCGAGGTCCTGGTCGCTCGCCCACGCGCAGACGTGCACCGCCCAGGGGCCGTGCTCGTCGGCGCACCGCCCGGCCGCGAGCGCCGAGAGCCGGCCGGCGTCGTCCCGGAAGCCGAGGCCGAGGTACGTGTCCTCGATCCAGGCCAGCTCCGTGCGGGCCGACTCCGGCGGGTCGAGGCGGACGCCGCCGTGACGGCGCACCCGGCGGGCCAGGAGGTCGGCCACCTCCGCCCAGTCGTCGCGCCCGACCCGCACGACCGGGCGCGACGGGCGCGGGACCCGGAGCCACGCCGGGTCGAAGCGCACCGTGTGGGTGTAGCCGAGCGACCCCATCCCGACCCGGTCGTAGAAGCCCTGCTCGAACATGCCGAGCGCGGCGACCGCCGCGCCGTCGAGGGCCCCGCCGACGACCGCCTCCTGGGTGAGGCGCGTGGCCAGGCCGGCGTTGCGCCCCACGGTGCTCGTGGTCACCCCGGTGACGGCGGCGAGGGGCAGGTCGACGTCGTCGTAGCGGATGGCCCCGGGGGTGCGGTGGGACAGCGCCTCGACCTCGCCATCGAGGACCCCGACGCGGACCCGGCCGAGATCCATGAAGACCCCGAGCGCGTCGGCCATGCGGTCGCTGTCGTCGATCCAGTGGATCTCGCGCCACATGCGGCGGACGGCGGGGAGGTCCTCCGGGCGGTAGTCGCGGATCTCGGCAGGGGCGGCGGCCATGGCCGCGATCCTCCCAGCGGACGGACCCTCAGGGCAGCGAGATTCGCCCGTCGCGCGCCACGACGAGGCCGTCCCGCACGAGCCCGGCGAGCACCCGGGCGGCGCGCGCCGGGTCGTCCGGCCACCCCGCGACGGCCGGGAGGTCGGCCTCGGGCACGGACTCGACGGAGGACAGCGCGGCGAGGATCCGGCCCCGCCCCTCGCGATCGCTGCCCGCGAAGCGGGCCTGGGGGACGCTCACGCCGGCGCTCCCGTCGGCCGGGTCCGGGGGCGGCCAGCCGGCCCGCGCCCACCCGCAGCGCGCCGTGACCGGGCACGCCCCGCAGCGCGGCTGGCGGCGGGTGCAGACCGTCGCACCGAGGTCGAGCATCGCCTGGTTCCAGGCCCATGCCCGGCCCGCCGGGAGGGCGGCGTCGGCGGCGGCCTGGGCCTGGGCCGGGGTGAGCCGGTGACCGCTCCAGCGGGCGAGGACGCGGGCCGTGTTGGTGTCGACGACCGCGGCGTCGGCCTCGAAGGCGAAGGCCAGCACGGCTCGGGCCGTGTAGGGGCCGATGCCGGGCAGGGCGAGCAGCGCGGGGAGCGAGCGCGGGAACGCGCCGCCGTGCTCCTCCACCACCGCCGTGGCGCAGCGGTGGAGCAGGACGGCCCGCCGGTTGTAGCCGAGGCCGCTCCACGCCCGGATGAGCTCGGCCACCGGGGCCGCGGCCGCGGCCTCCACCGTGGGGAAGCGCTCGAGGAACGGGCCCCACCGCTCCGCGACGCGGGCCACCTGGGTCTGCTGGGCCATGACCTCGCAGACGAGGACCTCCCACGGGTCCCGGGTGCGGCGCCACGGCAGGTCGCGCCGGCGGCCCTCCCACCACCGCAGGAGCGGTGCGGGGTCGTGGGTCAGACGGTCACCCGGGCCCACTGCACCCGGCACACGTAGGGCAGCGGGAAGGGCTCGGGCAGCCGAGCGACCAGCGAGGTGACCTCGGCGGCGAGCCGCTCCCGCTCGGCGATCGGCATGGCGGCGATGTAGCTGATCGACCGGACGCGGTCGGCGAGCATGTCGAGCGTCATCGGCTGCTCCCACCAGGTCGTGTGCTCCTGGAGGGTGGTGAAGCGCCCCGACGAGCCCACGACGGCCTGCCAGTCGACGTGCTGGTACCGGGAGACCGTCCGCTCGTGCCAGCGGATGATCCGGCTCATCTCGGCCACCCACGGGGTGCGCTCGTCGCGCTCGTTCCAGAGGATGGCGAGGTGCCCGCCGGGCCGCAGGACGCGGGCGATCTCGGTCAGCGCCACCGGCGCATCGAACCAGTGGAAGGCCTGGGCGACGGTGACGAGGTCCACCGACGCGTCGTCGAGCGGGATCTGCTCGGCGGACCCGTCGAGGACGGTCACGCCCTCGGTGGTGTCCTCGAGGTGGGCCCGCATGGCCGCCACCGGCTCGACGGCGACGACCTCCGCGCCGCGGGCCGTGAGCAGGCGCGTCAGCTTGCCCGTGCCGGCCGCCAGGTCGAGCACCCGCAGCGCGGGGCCGAGCCCCACCTGCTGGACGAGCACCTCCATCGCCTCGTCCGGGTAGCTCGGCCGGGCCGCCTCGTAGGCGTGGGCCCCGGCCGCGAACCCGCGCGCGGCTACGTCATCGATGGGCAACGCCGCTCCGGAGCTCTCGACTGGAGGGGCGGTGCACCATCGTCACTCGTCGGCGAAGACGGTGCTGTCGTCGTACGGGAACGCCCGCTGGGGGGCGTGCTCCCGCTTCCAGACCATGAGCTTGCGCTTGAAGTAGCAGACCTCTTCGCCGCGCTGGTTGATGCCCTTGGTCTCGACGGTGACGATGCCGCGGTCGCCCTTCGACGTCTCCTTGACGTCGAGCACCTTGGTCACGGCGTAGATCGTGTCGCCGTGGAAGGTGGGCTTCGAGTGGCGCAGCGACTCGATCTCGAGGTTCGCGATGGCGGCGCCGCTCACGTCGGGGACGCTCATGCCGAGCACCAGCGAGTAGACGAGGTTGCCGACCACCACGGTCTTGCCCTGGACGGTCTCGTTCTGGGCGTACCACTCGTTGGTGTGCAACGGGTGGTGGTTCATGGTGATCATGCAGAACAGGTGGTCGTCGTACTCGGTGATCGTCTTGCCGGGCCAGTGCTTGTACACGTCGCCGGGGACGAAGTCCTCGAGGTGACGGCCGAAGGGGCGGTCGTGCGTGGTCACGGGGCCTGAACCTAGGACCTCAGCCGCGCCACGAGCCAGGCGACCACCCACCGCGCGCCCTCGGCCTCGTAGTGCAGCCCGTCGTACCGCCAGGCCGGGTCGAAGCCGGCGGGCGGGCGCCCGCAGTCCCCGTCGGGGCAGATCACGTCGAACAGGTCGAGGAGGCGGACCTCCGGGTGGTCCTCGACGTAGCGCTGGAGCGCCGCGCGCATGAGCCGGTCCCGGCGGCCGTCGCGGTCCTCGGGGCGGGCCGCCCGCCCGGTCCGGGGCGGCAGCGCGAGCAGGACGAGCTCCCCGTCCGCCGCCTCCGTGCGCGCTCGGATCCCGTCGAGGAGCTCGGTGAGGTAGCGGTCGTGCTCCGGGCTGCCGAGCGGCACGATCCGTCCCCCGAGGTCGCGGTCGCTGGCGTCGTTCGACAGGGCGACGACGACGGTCGCACCCGGCCACGCGCCCAGGACGGCCTCGAGGTCCTCCTCCCACCCGTCGCAGAACGAGCTGAAGTCGGCGCCGCGACCGTCGATCACGATCCCGCCGGGCAGGTAGGAGCAGGCGGGGCGGGCCACGCTCCAGAGCTCGGCCCGGGCCGGGTCCGCCGAGCTCTGCTCGGGCGACCACGGCTCGAAGTCCAGGGACTCCCCCACCGTCCCGCCGGCCAGGGTGTGCGCCACGGAGTCGCCGACGATCACGAGGCGCAGCGGGGGCTCCTCGCCGCCCGGGGGCTGGACGGCCGGGGTGGGCGCGGCCGGGCCGTCCGCGCCGGCCGGGGTGGTGGCGGCGAGGACGCTGGAGGTGCGGGGCGGTGCCGACACCGCGGTCGTCGCGAGCACGGCGACCGCTGCGAGGGCGGTGGCCGCCGGGGCGACGGGGACGGCCCACCGGCCCAGGGTCCGGCCGAGCGCACCGCGCCGGATGGGCCGCTCGACGAGGCGGTGGGACAGGAGCGCCGCCGCGAGGGTGAGCGCGAGCCGGAGCGCGGCGAGGGCCACCCCGGTGCGACCGGTGCGGGCCTCGTCCACGAGCACGACGACCGGCCAGTGCCAGAGGTAGACGCCGTAGGAGATGGTGCCGAGGCCGACGAGCGGGCGGAGCGAGAGCGGTCGGCGCAGCCAGGCCGCCCGCTCCATCGCGGCGATGAGCGCGGCGACGGCGAGGGCGACGAGCAGGAACCCGCCGTGCTGGAGCCAGGCGTCGAGCTCCTCGGCCGTCAGGACGGCGCCGACGAGGAAGGCGGCGGCCGGCAGGGCCAGGAGGGCGGCCGCCCGAGCGCCGTTGCCCTCGCGCGGCGGGCGGCCGACGAGGACGGCGCCGAGCACGACGCCTGCGAGCAGCGACTGGGCCCGGGTGTCGGTGCCGAAGTAGCCGCGCGAGGGGTCCCGCCCGTCGCCCCAGACCACGACCATCCACGCGGCGGACGCGACCGCGCCCGCCGCGCCGAGGACCATCAGCGCCTGCCGCAGGCGCGTCGGGCTCCCGGCCAGGCGGGCCAGCGCCCACACGACGAGGGGGAAGAGCACGTAGAACTGCTCCTCGATGGCGAGCGACCACGCGTGGCGCAGCGGGGACTCGCCCACGACGAGGTCGGTGTAGGTGGTCCCGTCGAGGATCAGCTTCCAGTTGGCGAGGTAGCCGAGGGTCCACAGCGAGTGGGCGCGGAGCCGGGGCAGCTCTCCGGGCGCCGCCCACAGCTGGGCGTAGGCGGCCAGCCCCGCCACGAGGAGCAGCAGCGCCGGGGTGAGGCGGCGGACCCGGCGCACCCAGAAGTCCCGCAGCGCCACCCGCCCGGTGGTGCGCACCTCCTCCACCAGGAGGGAGGTGATGAGGAACCCGGACAGGACGAAGAACACGTCGACGCCGAGGAAGCCCCCGGGCACGAGGTCGGGGGCCAGGTGGTAGGCGACGACGAGGGCCACCGCGACGCCGCGCAGGCCGTCGAGGGCGCGCAGGTGCGGCAGCCGCGTGGTTGCGCCGCGCGCCACCGAGCCGTCGACCCCCGCTCCCCGCACCGCCCCAGCATGCCCGACGGGCCGAGAACCGCGAACTCGTCGACGAAGTGCGGCGTTCCTGCTGCGCTTCGTCGACGAGTTCGCGGTGGGGGGCGGGGACCCGGGGGGTCGTCAGGGCCGTTCGCGGGCGCTGGCGGGGGCTCAGCGGGCTCGGCGTTCGCGGGCGCGCTGGCTCGCGGCGTAGGAGCGCCGGCGCAGGGCGTTGAGGGCGCCAGCCGGCTCGAGGGCCGACGTGGCGTTCCACGGATTGAAGCGCAGCGCCTCGGCCTCGTCCCGCGCCAGGCGGCGGTGGCTGCGGATCCGCCCGACCGTCACCGGCTCGGCCCCGCGGACGTTCGCCCGCAGCACGATCGTGAGGTCCCCGCGCTCGAAGGCCGCGGCGGACGCGTCAAGGGTGCGCAGGCCGCGGGCGTCGGCCTCGGGGACGATCGCGGTGAAGACGACGAGCCCCGCAGGCGCGCGGTACGGGAGGATCGTCGAGAGGGGCCGCTCGGCCAGCGCCCCGGCCGGGGCGAGCACATGCTGGCCCGGGCCCCCGTCGCCGAGGACCGACGCGAGGAGCAGGTCTTGGCCGCCGCCCTCGTCCACCCCGTCCCAGCGGACGGCCAGCCCGTAGATGTCGGGACGTCCGTCCGGGAGGCCGAGACCGCGCGACAGGCGCACGGTCACCGGTCGGGCCCTCGGGCCGTCGAGGTGGGGGACGCCCAGGTCAGCGCCATCGTCGGCGGTCCACGTGGCCGCGAACGCGACCCCCTGCGGATGGAAGATCCGGCGCCTCCGGAGGAACGAGCCGAGGCCCAGCCCGGTGGCGGCGGCGCGCCCGAGCGTGGCGTCCGTCACGGCGGGCAGGGCGGCGGTGGCGCGGTCGAGCAGGGCGGGTCGTTCCATGGCTCCGCGGGTACCCATCGGGAGGCCGCCGGACACCGTGCCGAGGGCCCGCCGCCGATTCCGACCGGAAACCTGACCGTCGGTAACCTCCCGCCATGCCCAGCCCTGACCTCCCCACCACGCCCGACCTCGCCGCCGCCCAGGCCGTGGTCGAGCTCGCCAGCCAGGTGGTCGCCGACGGCACCCGCTCGCTCGCCGCGCGAGGCGGAGCCGACGTCGACCAGGTCCTCGCCTACGACCTCGCGCACACGAGCGCCGCGGTCGAGACGGCGAAGGCCATGCTCGAGTACGGCGCCCACGGCGACGTCGAGGCCGCGATCGCGTGCGCCTTCGTCGCCGACGCCGCCGGCGAGCTGGCCACCCGCCTCTTCGGGCGGGAGGCCGTCTGGGGCGTCGAGCCGGGGGTGCTCGACGGTGCCCGCGAGTTCTGCGCCGCCTACCGCGACCCGGCGTACCTCGCCGCGCTCGCCGGCCAGGAGGGCCCGCGCCACCTCGACCAGGACTTCGAGATGGTGCAGGACGCGTTCCGGAAGTTCGCCGACGACAAGCTCAAGCCGATCGCCGAGCACATCCACCGGGAGAACGCGGACATCCCCGAGGACATCATCAGCGGGCTGGCCGAGATGGGGGCGTTCGGCCTGTCGATCCCGGAGGAGTACGGGGGCTACGGGAGCGGGGGCGAGTCCGAGTACATCGGCATGGTGGTGGCCACCGAGGAGCTGTCGCGCGGCTCCCTCGGGGCCGGCGGCTCGCTGATCACGCGGCCGGAGATCCTCACCCGCGCGCTCGTGAAGGGCGGCACCGAGGAGCAGAAGCACCACTGGCTGCCGCAGCTGGCGACGGCGGAGGTGATGAACGCCGTCGCGGTGACCGAGCCCGACTTCGGCTCGGACGTGGCCGGCATCAAGGTCACCGCCACGAAGACCGACGGCGGCTGGCTCATCAACGGCGTGAAGACGTGGTGCACCTTCGGCGCTCGCGCCGACGTGCTCATGCTCCTCGCCCGGACGGACCCTGACCGCTCGGCCGGCCACCGCGGCCTGTCGCTGTTCATCGTCCCGAAGGCCCGGGGCGAGGGTCACGGCTTCGTGCTCGAGCAGGAGGCCGGGGCCGACGGAGGCGCTCCCGGCGGCGGCCGCATGGAGGGTCGCCCGATCGACACGATCGGCTACCGCGGCATGCACTCCTACGAGATCGCCTTCGACTCGTGGTTCGTCGCCGACGAGAACCTGATCGGCGGCGAGGACGGCATCGGCAAGGGCTTCTACCTGCAGATGGCCGGCTTCGAGAACGGCCGCCTCCAGACGGCGGCGCGGGCCGTCGGCGTCATGCAGGCCGCCTACGAGGCGGCCAAGGACTACGCCGACAACCGGATCGTCTTCGGGCAGCCCATCGCCGACTACCAGCTCACCCAAGTGAAGCTGGCCCGCATGGCCGTCACCATCCAGGCCTGCCGGCAGGCCGCCTACGCCGTGGCCCGCCAGATGGCCCGTGGCGAGGGCAGCCTCGAGGCCGCCCAGGTCAAGGCCTACGTGTGCAAGGCCGCCGAGTGGGTGACCCGCGAGGCCATGCAGATCCACGGCGGCATGGGGTACGCGGAGGAGTACGACGTGAGCCGCTACTTCGTCGACGCCCGGGTGCTCTCGATCTTCGAGGGCGCCGACGAGACCCTGTGCCTCAAGGTCATCGCCCGCCGCATGGTGGCCGAGGCCTCCGCCTGATCCGACCGCCCCGAACCGAGAGGACCGTCATGCGCTCCCCGAAGGACTTCTTCCGCCCCCTCGCCGTCGGCGCTCCCGAGCCGGTCCGCGAGATCCCGTCCCGCCCCTCCCGGGTGATCCACTTCTTCCCGCCGTCGAACGAGAAGATGGTGGCGAAGGTCCCCGAGATCGCCCCCAAGGTCGACGTGCTCCTCGCCAACCTCGAGGACGGCGTGCCGGCCAGCGACAAGGAGAAGGCCCGGGCCGGCCTCATCGAGGTCGGCAAGGCCTGGCAGCCGAGCGAGACCCAGCTGTGGACCCGGGTCAACGCGCTCGACTCGCCGTGGCACCTCGACGACATGATCGCCGCGGTCACCGAGGTCGGCGACAAGCTCGACGTCATCATGATCCCGAAGGTCGAGGGGCCCGAGGACATCCACTACGTGGACCGCCTCCTCGCCCAGCTCGAGGCGAAGGCCGGGCTCGACCGCCCGATCCTCGTGCACGCCATCCTCGAGACCGCCCGCGGCGTCGCCAACGTCGAGGAGATCTGCGCGGCGTCGCCTCGCATGCAGGGCCTGTCGCTCGGCCCGGCCGACCTCGCGGCCAACCGGCGCATGAAGACCACCCGCGTGGGCGGCGGCCACCCCGGCTACCTCGTGCGCCAGGACCCGATCGACGGCGAGATCGAGAGCGACCGGGCCATCTACCAGCAGGACCTGTGGCACTACACGGTCGCCCGCATGGTCGACGCCTGCACGAGCAACGGGATCTTCGCCTACTACGGCCCCTTCGGCGACATCCAGGACACGGTCGCCTGCGAGGACCAGTTCCGCAACGCCTACCTGCTCGGCTGCGTGGGCGCCTGGAGCCTCCACCCCGTGCAGATCGACATCGCCAAGCGGGTGTTCTCGCCCGACCCGGCCGACGTGGCCCACGCCCGCGAGGTCATCGAGGCGATGGGCGACGGCACCGGTGCCGTGATGCTCCACGGGAAGATGGAGGACGACGCCTCCGTGAAGCAGTGCAAGGTCATGCTCGAGCTGGCCGAGCGCCTCGCCTCCCGGGACCCCGACCTGGCGAAGCTGTACGGCTTCGAGGGGGAGGGCTGATCCGATGAGCGACACCTACCGCCCTCGCCGCTCGGTGCTCTACATGCCGGGCGCCAACGAGCGGGCCCTCGAGAAGGCTCAGACGATCCCCGCCGACGCGCTCATCCTCGACCTCGAGGACGCCGTCGCCCCGGACGCGAAGCCCGAGGCCCGCGAGCGCGTCTGCGCCGCCGTCCAGTCCGGCGCCTACGGCGCGAAGGAGCTGACGATCCGGGCCAACGGCATCGGCACGCCGTGGCACGACGACGATCTCAAGGCGATCGCCCAGGCCGGGCCCGACGCCGTCGTCGTCCCGAAGGTCAACAGCGTCGAGGACGTCCGCTCGATCGAGGCCGCGCTCGAGGCCGGCGGCGCGCCGGACAAGACGAAGATCTGGGCGATGCTCGAGACGCCGGTCGCGGTGCTCCACGCCGAGGAGATCTGCGCCGCCTCCGAGCGCCTCACCGTGCTCGTGATGGGCACGAACGACCTCATCAAGGAGCTCCACGGGCTCCGGGTGCCGAGCCGGCACCCGCTCATCCCGAGCCTCGCCACCTGCCTGCTCGCGGCCCGGGCCACCGACAAGGTGATCCTCGACGGCGTCTACAACGACATCAAGGACGCCGACGGCTTCCTGGCCGAGTGCCGCCAGGGCCGGGAGATGGGCTTCGACGGCAAGACCCTCATCCACCCGAGCCAGGTCGACCCCTGCAACGAGGCCTTCGCCCCGTCCGCCGAGGACGTCGAGCTGGCGAAGCGCATCATCACCGCCTTCGAGGAGGCGCAGGCCGAGGGACGGGGCGTCGTCACCGTCGACGGCCGGATGATCGAGAACCTCCACGTGGACGAGGCCCGCCGGGTGCTCGCCACGCAGGCCGCCATCGACGCGCTCGCGTAGGGTCGGCCCCATGGGAGAGATCATCGAGTTCCCCTCGAACGGCGGGACCGCCCAGGGCTACCTGGCCACCCCGGAGGGCGGCACCGGCATCCCGCTCGTCGTCATCCAGGAGTGGTGGGGCCTGGTCCCCCACATCCAGGACGTGTGCGACCGCTTCGCCGCGGAGGGCTTCGTCGCCCTCGCCCCCGACCTCTACCGGGGCGAGTCGACCACCGAGCCGGACGAGGCCGGGAAGCTGATGATGGCCCTCAACATCGCCCAGGCCGGCAAGGACATGGCCGGGGCGATCGACGAGGTGTCCCGCCGCGCCGGCTCGGACGAGGTCGGGATCACCGGCTTCTGCATGGGCGGCGGCCTCGCGCTCGTCGCCGCCACGCAGCGCCCGGACAAGATCAAGGCCTGCGTGCCCTGGTACGGCCTCATCCCGTGGGAGGACGCCCAGCCCGACTGGGACGCCCTCGACGCGTCGGTGCTCGGCCACTACGCCGAGAAGGACGGGTTCTTCGGCCCGGAGGCCGCCCGCGGCCTCGAGGCGGACCTGAAGGCTCGGGGCAAGGACGTGGAGATCGTCGTGCACCCCGGTGTCGACCACGCCTTCTTCAACGACACCCGGCCCGAGGTCTACGACGCCGAGACGTCGGCCGCGGCCTGGGCCCGCACGCTCGAGTTCCTGCGCCAGCACCTGGCCTGACCGGCGCCGGCCCTCCGCCGGCCCCGCCGAGCTGACGACGAGCCGCTCGCCCTAGCGCAGGGTGGGCGGCTCGCCCGCGCTGCGGGTCACCTGCTCGAGCAGGTCGAGGAAGTCGCCCTCGACGTCGCGGAGGCTCTCCGTCGACACCTCCACGCGGTCGCGGCCCCGGCGCTTCGCCTCGTAGAGCGCCCGGTCCGCCTCCTGGAGGAGTGAGGTGACGCTGTGCTCGGGGCGGGCCCCGGCCACCCCGATCGACGCGGAGATCCGCACCGGCTCGACGACGCTCGGCACCCGCAGCGGGGTGCGCAGCCGCCGCCGGATGCGCTCGGCGATCTCCAGGCCCAGGGACATCGTGGCGCCCCGGAGGAGGACCACGAACTCGTCGCCGCCCAGCCGGGCCACGGAGTCCTCGCGCCGCACCTCCTGGAGGAGCGCGGCGCTCGCCGCCTGGAGGAGCTCGTCGCCCGCCAGGTGCCCGTGCTGGTCGTTCACCTGCTTGAACCCGTCGAGGTCGACGTACAGGACCGTCAGGGGCTCGCCGGGGACGTCGTCGAGCGCGTCGTGGATGCGGTTCTGCATCTCATCGCGGTTGAGGAGCCCCGTGAGCGGGTCGTGCATCGCCCGGTGCGCGAGCGCCTGCCGGTCCCGTTGCCGCTCCGTCACGTCGCGGGAGATCGTGATCACGGCCCGCACGTCGGGGTCGTCGAGGAGGTTGCTGGCCGTCGTCTCGATCCAGCGCTCCTCCCCCCGCAGGGCGGGCACCGGGGCCAGGCGGAACTCCACCCGGGCCGTGCCCTCGGCCCGCGTTCGGTCGAGCGCCGTCTCGACGCGCGGCAGGTCCTCGCGGTGCACGACCTCCTGCAGGTGGTGCCCCACGACCTCCGCGGGCTTCACGCCCACCACCCGGGCCACGACCGGGCTGACCCAGGTGATGACCATGTCGGCGTCGAGCAGCACGATCATGTCCGAGGAGCGCTCGACGATCGAGGCGAAGAGGCGGCTCCGGCTGCGCAGCGCCTCGGCGGCTCGGCGCTCGCCCTCCACGTCCTGGATGTGGGCGACAGCGGCGACCGGCGCCCCCGTGGCGTCGTGGATCGACGAGCACGAGATCCGGCACCAGCGGGTGTCCCCGGTGAACGTGCGCAGCTGGAGCTCCTCGTCGAGGTGCTCGATCTCGCCGCGGGCGAGCGCCTCGAGAGCCGCCACCATGCGGGGGCGGTCCTCCGGCTGCAGGTGGTCGAGGACGTCCGGGGAGGCGCCCGTGGGCGGGAGCTCGAGCAGGGCGTAGACGTGCGGGTTGACGACCTCGACGTGCCCGCTCAGGTTCACCACGATCACGCCGACCGGCGCCCGCGACACCGCGGCCTCGAAGCGGGAGCTGAGGAGCTCCGCCCGCTCCTCCTGCTCGGCCGCCCGCGCCCGGAGCGACATCCGGTAGCGGACCTCGCTGTGGACGGCGAAGGCGGCGATGAGCGCCGTGATGAGCCCGCCAGCGACGACGGCGGGCACGCTGGACGACGGGGCGTGGCCCGCGGCCCAGGTCGTCGTCAGCACGAGGGACAGCGGCGCGCGGAGATCCAGGGCCTCCTCGTGGGTGTGGGCGGCCTTCGCCAGCTGGTCGAGGGCAGCCGGCGAGCTCGATCCGACGAGCAGCCGCTCCCCGAGCCCTGAGTCGATCCAGATGGCTGCGGTGAGGGCCCGCTCCTCCAGGTCGAGGTCGGCCACGAGCGCGTCGAGGTCGACGGCCACCGCCGTCCAGCCCACGGTCGCCGCCAGGCGCTGCGCCGGGGTGTCGAGGGGGGCGTCCCGCCGGTGGACCGGCGAGTAGACGACGAGGGTCCGCAGGCTCTCGAGCCCGGGGATGCCCAGCTCGCGCGAGGTCAGGATCTGGTTGACCGCGGTCGGCTCCCCGGTCTGCGCCGCGGCGAGGAGCGCGACGGCTCGCGCCGGGTCGGACATCAGGTCGGTGCCCACCAGCTCGGTGTGCTCGGGGGCGGTGCGGACGAGCACCGCGTGCAGCTCCGCCTCCGGATCGAGGTCCCGCACCCGGAACTCCGGCTGCCCGGCCCGGCGCTGCGCGGCCTCCAGCGCGGGGACGTCCTCGGGCGCCACCCGGGCCACGTAGCCCGCCAGCCGGAGCCCGGTGAGGTCGGGCAGGGCGAAGGTCTCCTCGACGAAGGCCGCGAACCTGGACGCGTCGAGCGCCGGATCGGCGTTCAGGTTGTCGTAGGCGACGAGGAGGTCCGAGTACCGCAGCACCGTCGCCCGGACGCTGGCCGCGACGTCGTGCGTCATCGTCTTCAGCCGCTGCTGCTGCTCGGTGCGCTCGGCCCGGGCCCGCCACGTCCCGACGCCGACCGTCACCGCGACGCCGAGCGCGAGGGCCAGCGCCGCGGCGATGAGGGCGCGCCGATGCCGCCCGTGGTGGCCGTCCCGGCCCGCGCCCGCCTGTTGTCCGCCCATTCCTCCCCCGCCCGCCCGCAGGGCTCGTGCTCGCGATTACCTACGGATCAGTATCCCCCACCGAGCTTGCCGTGGTCCCAGCTCACCACGCGATCGACGCGGATGCGCACGCCGACGCGCTTCGCGCCCGTCGCCTCGAGGAACGGACGGGTCTCGTCCGTCACCGGTGCCACGTAGCGCTCCTGGATGGCCGCACCGATCGCCATGACGTCATCGCGCTCCCGCAGGATCTCCGCCCGGCCGACCAGCTCCACGCCCTTCAGCTCGGCGTACTCCTCACCCGACTCGACGAGCGCGGTGATCCGAGGGTCGCGCTCGAGGTTCTTGATCTTCTGGCTGCGCCCGTAGGTCCAGAACACCGGGTCCCCGTCGAGCACGGCGTACCACATGGCCACGAGGTGGATGCTGCCGTCGTGGTTGACGGTGGCCACGTTCATGGTGTGCCGGCCGTCGAGGAAGGCCTGCACCTCCTCGGGGGTCATGCGGATGGCGTCGCGACGGGACATGCCAGGTTTCTACTCCGACGGGCCCGGCGGCGCCGACCTGCCCTAGGCGCGCCGGTAGGTGCCCGGCGCCGACCCGCCCGACACGAGCTCGAAGGCGACCGGGGCAACCCCGGTGAGCGGCGGGACCTCGCTCGTGACCGCACCGGAGGGCTGGACCAGCCCGGTGCAGAGCGCGAGGGGGACGACCTCCTCGTCGAGCAGCCACGGCTCGGCCGGCTCGGCGGCCTGGCGACCCACGACCGCGTCCCACATCGGCGCCGGCAGGGCCCGACCTGCGCCGATCACGCCCCACACCGGGACGTCCAGCTGCCGGGCCACCGCGGCCGCGGCCAGCGAGCCCGCCACGGCGAGCAGCCCGTCGGGGCCCGCGGCGACGGCCTCGACGAGGACCACGTCCGACATCCGCACCGCGGCGCCCACCCCCGACGCCGGGACGTCCTCGGCGTCCACGTCGACCTGGTGGAGGCGCCGGACCAGGCCGGCCGCCTCGCCGTGGGCGTCGATGGCCAGCACCCGCAGGTCGCCTCGGCGGACCAGCGCGTCGCCGGCGACCTCCGGCCAGCCGACCACGCACACCGTGCCCTCGTCGGGGAGGGCGTGGGCGACCTCGGCGACCGTGGGGTCCTGGGCGACCTCGTCGATGACCGCCCACGCCTCGGCGTCGGGCTCGGCCGCCGTCAGGACCCGGGCGCACAGCGACCACAGCGCCCCGGACCCGGGATGCCGGTCCAGGACCCGCCGGCAGGCCGCGACGAGCCCGGCCGGATCGTCCCGGAACGCGCCGAGCGCGTGCGCCGTCTCCTGGACGAGCAGCGCCTGGTCAGCGCCCGAGGCCCGGGCGACGTACCGGAGCCGCTCGATCGGGTGCAACGGGTGCTCAGGCCCCCGGCTTGAAGATCATCAGGTAGAGGATGACCAGGAAGAGCACGGTGGCGATCTGGCCGCCCAGCGCCACCTTCCTCTCGGCCGCCTGGTCGCCGGCCGCGAACGCCCGCTCCGCCGGCATGATCATCCCGGAGACCACGCCGCAGAGGGCGAACCACACGAGGAACGACAGCGAGACCCAGGTCTGGCTGAACTCCCACACGTCGTCCGAGCTGAAGATGAGCCCGATGCCGAAGAGCCCGGCCAGGCCGAGGGCCGGCATGTGCACCTTCCGGTTGTTGGCCGCGAAGTAGCCGACGACCCGGCGCTCGTCACCGTCCTTGCGGGCCTGCGCCGCGGTCAGCGGCGCCGCCAGCATCGGCCCGAAGGCCGCCACCACCGAGGCGATGTGCAGGAACAGCAGGATCTTGTAGGACGTGCTCACAGCGACCTCCGCGGGAGGGTTGGGACGGCGGCCAACCTACAGCGGACCGATGCCCCGGGCGCGCCCGCGGCCCCCGCCCCGAGTTCCCTTCTCGCGAGGCCTCCTTGCTACGGTCTCCGCCCGTGGCGACCGACCCCCCTGCCGATCTGACGCTCGCGCCGATCAACGGTGACGCCCGCTCGATCGAGGAGTGGCTCACCACGTTCCAGCTGGCCGTCGTGGTGCTCGACCCGTTCACCAACGAGAGCGCCTGGCTGCTCGAGACCGCGGGCCGGATCCTCACCCACTTCCGCGGTGCCGACTGCCGTGTGTGCTTCGTGCTGACGAGCACCGCCGACGAGGCCCGCCAGTTCCTCGGCCCCTGGGCGGACAAGGTCCTCACCTTCGCCGACCCCGACCGCGAGGTCGTGAAGGCCCTCGGCCTGAACGAGCTGCCCGCGTTCGTGCAGATCCGCCAGGACCGCTCGATCGCCGGGGCCGCCGAGGGCTGGGACCCCTACGAGTGGCGGGCCGTCGCCGAGGGCCTCGCCGCCAACATGAGCTGGTCCGCCCCGCTCATCCCCGCCGCCGGCGATCCGACGCCGTACGCGGGCTCGCCCGCCGCGGGCTGACGCTCCCTCGCCCTCGGAGGGCCTCACCCTCCTGCGGCGAGCGTCGTCCGGCCGACATCTCGGCTACGCGTCGGGGGTGCCGCCTCGGGTGAGCCTCAGGAGGTCGAGGGCCTCGTCGACCTCGGACTCGGGGATGAGGCCGTAGGCCACCACGAGCTCGCGGATGCTCTGGCCGGTCTCCGCGGACTCCTTCACGAGCTTCGCCACCCGCTCGTAGCCGAGGACCGGGTTGAGGGCGGTGGCGGCCTGCGGGGTGGCCTCGGCGTAGGTGCGGCAGCGGGCCACGTCCGCCTCGATCCCCGCGATGCAGCGGTCCGCGAACAGGCGCGACGCGTTCGTCAGCAGGCGGATCGACTCGAGCAGGTTCCGGGCCATGACCGGCAGGTACACGTTGAGCTCGAAGTTCCCCTGGCTGCCGGCGAAGGCGACCGCGGCGTCGTTCCCGTACACCTGGGCGACCACCTGGCTCACCGCCTCGGGGATCACCGGGTTCACCTTGCCCGGCATGATCGACGAGCCCGGCTGCAGGTCCGGGAGGCGGATCTCGGCCAGGCCGGTCCGCGGGCCCGAGGCCATCCACCGGATGTCGTTGGCGATCTTCAGGAGCGCGGCGGCCAGGCTGCGCAGCTCCCCCGAGAGGCTGACGAGGTTGTCCCGCGCCCCCTGCGCGGCGAAGTGGTCCTCCGCCTCGAACAGCTCGACGCCGGTGCGGTCGGCGAGGCGGGCGATGGTGGCCCGGGCGAACCCCTCCGGCGCGTTCAGCCCGGTGCCGGTGGCCGTGCCCCCGAGGGGCAGCTCCCCCACCCGCTGGACGACGTCCGCGATGCGGGCCGCCCCCTGGCGCACCTGGGTGGCGTACCCCGCCATCTCCTGGCCGAGCGTCACCGGCGTGGCGTCCATCAGGTGCGTGCGCCCCGCCTTCACCACCGTCGCGTTGGCCTCCGCCTGCTCGGCCAGGGTGTCCGCGAGGTGGGCCAGCGCGGGCAGCAGCCCGTGGGTGGCCGACACGGCGGCCGCGACGTGGATGGCCGAGGGGAAGACGTCGTTCGAGGACTGCGACGCGTTGACGTGGTCGTTCGGGTGGACGCGGCGGCCCAGCCGCTCCGAGGCCAGGGTGGCGATCACCTCGTTGGCGTTCATGTTCGTCGACGTGCCCGAGCCGGTCTGGAACACGTCGATCGGGAACTCGTCGTCCCACCGGCCCTCGGCCACCTCGGACGCCGCGGACGCGATCGCCGCGGCCACGTCCGGCTCGATGACGCCGAGCTCGCCGTTCACCTCGGCCGCGGCCGCCTTGATGGCGCCGAGAGCGTGGACGAGCGCGGGCTCGACCACGAGGCCCGAGATCGGGAAGTTCTCCACGGCCCGCTGCGTCTGGGCCGCCCACCGGGCCCGGGCGGGCACCCGGACCTCCCCCATCGTGTCGTGCTCGATGCGGAAGTCGTCGCCGGACATGACCCCACGGTAGGGAGGGCCCTAGCGTTCTGCACCGATGAGCGACGCCCCCTACACCGAGCTGCTTCCCCTTGGTCCCGACGACACGCCGTACCGGCTGCTCACCACGGAGGGGGTGTCCACCGTCGAGGCCGCCGGCCGCACCTTCCTGCAGGTCGAGCCCGAGGCCCTGACGCTCCTCGCCCGCACCGCCTTCCGGGACATCGCCCACTGGCTGCGCCCGGGCCACCTCCAGCAGCTGCGCAACATCCTCGACGACCCCGAGGCGTCGGCGAACGACCGCTTCGTCGCCCTCGACCTGCTGAAGAACGCCAACATCGCGGCCGGCGGCGTGCTCCCGATGTGCCAGGACACCGGCACCGCCATCGTCATGGGCAAGCGGGGTGAGCTCGTGCTCACCGGCGGCGACGACGAGCGCTGGATCAGCCAGGGCATCCAGGAGACCTACGAGACCTCCAACCTGCGCTTCTCCCAGATGGCACCGCTGACCATGTGGGAGGAGAAGAACACCGGCACGAACCTGCCCGCGCAGATCGAGCTGTACGCCACGGGCGGCGACGCCTACAAGTTCCTCTTCATGGCCAAGGGCGGAGGCTCGGCCAACAAGAGCTACCTGTTCCAGGAGACGAAGGCCGTCCTCAACCCGACGTCGATGATGCGCTTCCTCGACGAGAAGCTGCGGAGCCTCGGCACAGCGGCCTGCCCGCCGTACCACCTCGCCGTCGTCGTCGGCGGCACCTCGGCCGAGTACGCGCTGAAGACGGCCAAGTACGCGTCGGCCCGCTACCTCGACTCGATGCCCACCGAGGGCAGCCCGCTCGGCCACGGCTTCCGCGACGTCGAGCTCGAGCAGGAGATCCTGAAGCTCACCCAGCAGTTCGGGATCGGGGCCCAGTTCGGCGGCAAGTACTTCTGCCACGACGTGCGGGTCATCCGCCTCCCCCGCCACGGCGCCTCGTGCCCGGTGGCCATCGCCGTGTCCTGCTCGGCCGACCGCCAGGCCCTCGGCAAGATCACCCGCGACGGCATCTTCATCGAGCAGCTCGAGGAGGACCCGGCCAAGTACCTGCCCGAGGTCACCCACGACGACCTCGACGGCGACGTCGTCCACATCGACCTCAACCGGCCGATGGACGAGATCCGCAACGAGCTGTCGAAGTACCCGGTGAAGACCCGTCTGTCGCTCACCGGCCCGATGGTCGTCGCCCGCGACATCGCCCACGCCAAGATCAAGGAGCGCCTCGACGCGGGCGAGCCGATGCCGCAGTACCTGCGGGACCACTGCGTGTACTACGCCGGTCCGGCCAAGACCCCCGAGGGCATGCCGTCCGGCTCGTTCGGCCCGACGACGGCCGGCCGGATGGACTCCTACGTGGCCGAGTTCCAGGCCGCCGGCGGCTCGATGGTCATGCTGGCCAAGGGCAACCGCAGCCGGCAGGTCACGGAGGCCTGCAAGGCCCACGGCGGCTTCTACCTCGGCTCGATCGGCGGCCCCGCCGCCCGCCTCGCCCAGGACTGCATCCGCAAGGTCGAGGTGCTCGAGTACCCCGAGCTCGGCATGGAGGCCGTCTGGCGGATCGAGGTCGAGGACTTCCCCGCCTTCATCGTCGTCGACGACAAGGGCAACGACTTCTTCGACCTCGTCAGCACCCCCGTCACCCTCACCTGACACAACGTCTGTGTGCACTTCTGAGCCGTAGCGGCTCGAGATCGCGCACAGACGTTGTTCAGGCGAGGGCGACGAGGTCGAGGTGGTCGTCGGACCAGTGGTCGACGGTGCCGTCGGGCATGAAGAGGACCCGGTCGGGCTGGAGGTCGCGCACGAAGTCCGCGTCGTGGCTGACCAGGATGATCGAGCCCTCCCAGGTGCGCAGGCCCTCGGCCACCGCCTCCCGGGAGCCCGGGTCCAGGTTGTTCGTGGGCTCGTCGAGCAGCAGCACGTTGTGGCGCCCGGCGACGAGGATGCCGAGGGCCAGCTTCGTCTTCTCGCCGCCCGAGAGCGTCCCAGCGTCCTGGTGGACCTTGTCGCCGACGAGGCCCATGGCGCCGACGATGGCCCGCAGCTCGGGGTCCGGCATCGTCGGGACCTGCTCGCGCAGGTGGTCGAGGATCGACCGACCCGGGGTGATGCCCTCGTGCTCCTGGGCGTAGTAGCCGGCGACCACCTGGTGGCCGTAGCGGAACGCGCCCTCGTCGGGGGCGCGCTCCCCGGCCAGCACCCGCAGCAGGCTCGTCTTGCCGGCGCCGTTCAGGCCCATGATCAGCATCCGCTCGCCCCGGCCGACGTCGAAGGTGACGTCCCGGAACACCTCCAGGTCCCCGTAGCGGACGACCAGGCCCTCCACCTCGAGGGTGGTCCGCCCCGACGGCGGGGCGGGCGGGAACTTCACCCGCACGCTGCGGGTGCCCCGCGACACCTCGACGGCGTTGGCCTCGATCCGCGCGATGCGCTTCTCGATGCTGTGGGCCATCGCCGCCTTGGTGGCCTTCGCGCCGAACCGGTCGACGATGGTCTGGAGCCGATCGATCTCCTTGGCCTGGCGCTGCGCCATCTTCGCCAGTCGGGCCTCGTCCTTCTCCCGGGCCACGAGGTACTGGCTGTAGGTGCCCTTGTACTCGTGCATGGTCCCGAGGCTCTCGTCGTCGTAGCGGTCGAGGTGCAGCACCCGGGTGATGGCCTCGTCGAGGAGGTCGAGGTCGTGGCTGATGACGAGGAGCCCGCCCCGGTAGGCGCGCATGAACCCGAGCAGCCACTCCTTGGCGTCGCTGTCGAGGTGGTTGGTGGGCTCGTCGAGCAGGAGGATGTCGCTGCCGGCGTAGAGGATGCGGGCGATCTCGACCCGGCGGCGCTGACCGCCCGACAGCGCGCCGACCGGCAGGTCGAGGCGGTCGGGCTCGAGCCCCAGGCCGTGGGCGATGCGCCGGGCCTCGCTCTCGGCTGAGTAGCCGCCCCCGTCCCGGAAGTGCTCCTCCGCCCTCGTGAAGCGCAGGACGTTGCGCTCGGAGGGATCCTCCTCCATCTGGAGGCGCAGCTTCTCGAGGCGGGTCATCGCCTCGTCGATGCCGCGGCCGGAGAGGATGTGACGGATGGCCGGGGTGGCGTCGTCGACGCCGTCGAGGCGGGGGTCCTGGGGCAGGTAGCCGAAGCCGCCGCTGCGGTGGACGACGCCCCGGTGGGGCTCGGCGGCGCCACCGAGGACCTTCAGGAGGCTCGTCTTGCCGGCTCCGTTGCGCCCCACCAGGCCGACCTTGTCCCGGGCGCGCACCGTGAAGCTGATGCCGTCCATGATGACGGCACCGCCCACCTCCACGGCGAGGTCGCGGACCTGGAGCACGGCGCCATCGTCACAGGTGCGGCCCGCCACGGCGAAACGGGAATCCGACGACGGGCCGCCCCGGGGTCACCGGTCGCCGCAGCCCGCCCGCTCCGCGGTGCCCGCTGGGCGATGTGCGCACCAGGAGCCCGTTCCGGTGGTCGATCCGCCGAGCGCTGACGGCGCGCACGGCGCGAACCCTTCACGCGACCGCACGGACCGTCTACCGTGCGCCGGTGCACGGCCGGAGACGGCCGCCGGGGGCGAGCCGAGCGGTCGGGCGGGGTCGACCGGGCATCCAGGACGGCGGGCTGAGCCTCCAGGAGTGCACATGCGAAAGCTGATCGGCGGGACCAGCGCTCTCGCGCTGGGCCTGAGCGCCCTCGTCGCGGTGGCGCCGGCCACCGGGGCCGCCCCACCCCCCGACGCCGGACCGCCCACCGCACCGGCCGTCGTCCCCGTCGCGGACGAGCTGCCCAACCCGCTGGCGGAGAAGCAGCGGGAGCTGCGCGACGAGGCCATCCGGCAGGTCCTCGCCGGGGAGGCGCAGGTCGAGCGGCGCGGGTCGAGCGACGTCGTGCGGGTCGGCGAGACCGAGGGCGCGTCCGAGTCCGGCCCGGCCGCCCGCGGCGGTCCGGGCGGCGGCCATGGGAAGGCCAAGGGCACGCGCGACCAGTACGTCGAGCTGTCCCGGGAGGGCACGGACCGCGTGTTCACCCTCCTCGTGGAGTTCGGCGACGAGCGCCACCCGGACTTCCCCGACCAGGACACCGATCCCGACTGGCCCGGGCCGACCCGCTTCGACGGACCCCGCCACAACGAGATCCCGGAGCCGGACCGCCGCGTCGACAACTCGACGATCTGGCAGCCGGACTTCAGCGCCGAGTACTTCGAGAACCTGTACTTCGGCGACGAGGGCGAGACGCTGAAGACCTACTACGAGCTCCAGAGCTCGGGCCGGTACTCGATCGACGGGGCCGCCACCGAGTGGGTGCAGGTGCCCTACAACGAGGCCCGCTACGGCCGGGGCAGCGGCTTCCCCTGCGACGACGTGGTGTGCGACAACGTCTGGTACCTCGTGCAGGACGGCATGAACGCGTGGGTCCAGTCCCAGCTCGACGCCGGCCGCACCCTCGAGGACATCCGGGCCGAGCTGGCCACCTACGACGTCGAGGACCGCTACGACCACGACGGCGACGGCGTGTTCGACGAGCCCGACGGCTACATCGACCACCTCCAGATCGTCCACGCCGGCGGGGACATGGCCGACGGCGACCCGCACCAGGGCGAGGACGCCATCTGGAGCCACCGCTGGTACGCCTTCGTGACCGACGCCGGCGTCACCGGCCCGCCCCAGAACCCGCTCGGCGGCACCGAGGTCGCCGGCACGGGCATCTGGGCCGGGGACTACACGATCCAGCCGGAGAACGGCGGCCTGTCCACGATCGCCCACGAGTTCGGCCACGACCTCGGCCTGCCGGACCACTACGACACCGCCGGCGGCCAGAACGGCGTGGAGTGGTGGTCGCTCATGGCCCAGAGCCGCGTGTCCGCCCCCGGGGAGCCGATCGGCACCCGGGCCGCCGACCTGTCGGCCTGGGACAAGCTGGTCCTCGGCTGGCTCGACTACGAGCTCTTCCAGGCCGGTGACGAGGCCACGCTCGAGCTCGGACCGCACGAGTACAACACCGACAAGCCCCAGGCGGCGATCGTCTCGCTCCCCCCGAAGACCGTGACCTTCGACTACGGCGAGCCCTTCGCCGGTGCGTCGATGTTCTGGTCGACGAAGGGCGACGACCTCAGCACGTCGATGACCCGGTCGGTCGACCTGACCGGCGCGTCGACGGCCAGCCTCGAGCTCGAGGCCCGCTTCGAGATCGAGGCCGGGTACGACAACCTCTACGTCCAGACGTCGACGGACGGCGGTCAGACGTGGGAGGCCCGGGACGGCACGGTCGACGGGCAGCCCTTCGACCGCGACGGCAGCGATCGCCCGGTCCTGTCCCATGACACCGAGGGCGAGTGGGTGCACGTGTCCGTGCCTCTCGACGACCTCGTCGGCCAGGAGATCCAGGTCCGCTTCCTGTACCGGACCGACGGCGGCCTCACGATGGACGGCTTCTTCGCCGACGAGATCTCCGTCGTCGCCGACGGTGAGGCGCTGTTCACCTCCGGGACCGAGGCCGACGACGAGGGCTGGGCCCTGGACGGGTTCACCACCACCACCGGCCAGGAGACGGGCGACTTCCCGCACTACTACATCGCCTCGTTCCGCCAGCACCTGGCCTTCGACCGGTACCTCGCCTCCGGCCCGTACAACTTCGGCTGGACCTCGACCCGGCCCGACTGGGTCGAGCACTTCCCCTACGCCGAGGGGCTGCTCATCTCGTACTGGGACACCTCCCAGCCCGACAACAACACGAGCCAGCACCCCGGCGAGGGCCTGATCCTGCCGATCGACGCCCACCCGGAGGCCCGCCTGGCCCCGGACGGGACGCCGTGGCGCTCCCGGATCCAGGTGTACGACGCGCCCTTCTCCACGAAGAAGGCGCCGAACTTCCACCTGCACCAGGACGGCCGGAAGAGCCACATCAAGGCGGAGAAGCCCCAGCCGCTCTTCGACGACAGCCGTGAGTACCTCGACCCGCGCCTGCCCGGCGCCGGGGTGGACGTGCCCGACACCGGCACGCAGATCGAGGTCCTGCGGATCCACGGCACGAGCATGCTGATCCGCGTCGGCACCGGCTGAGCCGCCGCTCGCGCGGGCCCGGCGCACCTCCCCCGTCTGCGCCGGGCCCGCCGCTGCGGACCCCGGAGCCCCCGGGCTGGGGCTCCGGGGCTGCGGGCGGCTCGCACCCGCCCCGGACGGGGCGCCTCAGCGGGCGGTCCAGCCCCCGTCGACCACGAGCGCCTGGCCGGTCACGTACGAGCTGGCGTCGCCGGCGAGGAACAGCAGCGCACCGTCGAGCTCGTGGGCCTCGCCGAAGCGGGCCATCGGGCAGTTCCGCTCCACGTAGGCCATCGCCGAGTCGTCCTCGAGCATCTCGCCGGTCATCTCCGAGGGGAACCAGCCCGGGCACAGGGCGTTCACCCGGACGCCCTTGCGGCCCCACTGGGCGCCGAGCTCGCGGGTGAGGTTGACGACAGCGCCCTTCGAGGCGCAGTACGACGCCTGCTTGATGGGCGCGGCGGCGACGAGGCCGAGCATCGAGGCCACGTTCACGATCGACCCCCGCCGGCGCTCGAGCATGTGGCGGGCCGACAGCTGGCTCAGCAGGAACAGGCCGTTGAGGTTCACCTCGACGACCCGCCGGAACGTGTCGATCGGCTCCGCCTCGGCCGGGCTGCCGTGCCCGATGCCCGCGTTGTTCACGAGGATCTCGTAGTCGCCGTCCGCGTCGACGGCGGCGGCGACGAGCCGCTCGCAGTCCTCGTCCTTCGAGACGTCGCAGGTGACGGGGACGATGCGCTCGCCCAGCTCGTCCGCCAGCGCCTCGAGCCGGTCAGTGCGCCGGGCGGCGGCCACGACGGTGGCGCCGGCGGCGTGGAGGACCCGGGCGAAGCGGTGCCCGAGCCCGCTCGACGCGCCCGTGACGACGGCGACGCGGCCGTCCAGGCGGAACGGGGTGACGAGATCGATCGCGCTCATGGGCGCAGAACCTACGACGGCGCCGGACACGGCCGTGACGTCTGGCACCTGGCGACGTGCCAACCTCGTCCCATGAAGGTGCGCATCGGCTACGGCCTCGGCCCCCGGACCGCCATCAGCGCCGACCGCTTCGCGGCGATGGTCGGCGCGCTGGAGGAGCTCCGCTTCGACTCGCTGTGGCTGTCCGAGCGCGTGACCGGCGAGGGACCGGACCCCCTCGTCGGGTTGGCCGTCGCCGCCGGCATGACCCGGCGCCTGAAGCTCGGCTTCTCGGTGCTCGTCCTCCCCGGTCGCAACCCGATGCTCCTGGCCACCGAGCTGGCCACCCTCGACCGGCTCTCCGGCGGGCGCCTGCTGCCGGCGTTCGGTCTCGGCGCCGTCGACCCGGCCGAGCAGCAGGCCTTCGGCGTCGCCCGGGAGGAGCGGGCCGCCCGCTTCGACGAGGTCCTCCCCCTCCTCCACCGCTTCTGGTCCGGTGAGCCCGTCGACCACGACGGCCGCTTCCACCGCTACGAGGGAGCGCGGGTCGGGCCGACCCCCACCCAGGACCACCTCGACGTCTGGCTCGGCGGTCGGGCCCGCTCCGAGCTGCGGCGCTGCGGCCGCCTGGGCGACGGCTGGCTGCCCTCGTTCTGCACGCCGGACGACGTCGCCGCCGGCATCCCCGTCATCGAGGAGGCCGCGGCCGAGGCGGGTCGCACCATCGATCCCGAGCACTACGGCGCCCTGCTCATGTACGCCGACGGGCCGCTCCCCGAGCCCGCCCGCGCGCTGTTCGCCCGCCGGCGCCCGGACGTCGAGCCCGAGGCGATCATCGCGACGGGGGTCGACGAGCTGGCCGCCCGCATCCAGGCCTTCACCGAGGTCGGCGCGTCGAAGTTCGTCGTGATGCCCCTCACGGAGCCCGACGACTGGGACGCCCACCTGGGGGAGCTGGCCGAGACGCTCCTGCCGCTCCAGACCTGACCGGCGGACCCGAGCCCGCCGCACGGGCCGGCCGTGTAGGTTGCCGCGGAGTCGCCGCAACCAGGGGAGCACGATGAAGTTCGGTGTGATGTTCGCGAACGTGGGGCCGATGGCGGAGCCGGAGGGGGCCGTCGCCTTGGCGCAGGCCGCCGAGGAGGCCGGCTTCGAGTCGCTGTGGACGGTGGAGCACACCGTCGTGCCCGCCGGCTACGAGTCGGCCTACCCCTACAGCCGGGACGGCCGGATGCCCGGCCCCGAGACGTCGCCCATCCCGGACCCGCTGATCTGGCTCACCTGGGTGGCGGCCAACACCACCCGCATCCGCCTGGCCACCGGGATCCTGATCCTCCCCCAGCGCAACCCCGTCGTCCTGGCCAAGGAGGTCGCCACCCTCGACCACCTCTCCGGTGGGCGGGTCGAGCTCGGCATCGGCGTCGGGTGGCTCAAGGAGGAGTTCGACGCCATCGGCGTCCCCTTCGAGGAGCGGGGCAAGCGGGCCGACGACCACGTCGCCGCGCTGCGGGCGCTCTGGACCCAGGAGGAGCCCACGTTCGACGGGCCCTTCACGAGGTTCGAGCGGGCCATCTCCCGTCCGCAGCCGGCCCAGGGCAGCGTGCCGATCACGGTGGGCGGGCACAGCGAGATCGCGGCCCGGCGGGCCGGTCGCCTCGGCGACGGCTTCTTCCCCGGCAAGGGCGACCACCAGCAGCTGGCCCACCTGTTCGACATCGTCCGCACGACCGCGACCGACCACGGCCGGGACCCGGAGGCCATCACCTTCACGGTGGGCGGCGGGCCCAAGCTGTTCGGTGCGGACGGCCTCGACGAGGTGAAGGCCCTCGCCGACCTCGGCGTGTCGCGCATCGTCGTGCCGCCGCTGGCCTACGACCCCGACGGCCAGCGCGAGGCCTTCAGCCGCTTCGGTGAGGAGATCATCGCCAAGGTCTCCTAGCGGCCGGGTCGCGTCGGGACCTTGGTCCCGACGCGACGGCCCCTCGGTCCCTGCCGCCGCGGCGACGGTCGGTCCACGATCGCCGCATGAGCCGCAGCCTCCACGTCCTGCTGACCGAGTCCCACCCGGGCCTCGCGGACCTCGACGCCGGTGCCCTCGAGGCGGCCGGCCACCACGTCCACCGCTGCCACGACCCGCGCGCAACGGACTCGTTCCCCTGTGCAGGCCTCCATGAGGGTGGGGACTGCCCGCTGGACGGTCCGGTCGACGTGGCCGTCCTCCACCGGCTCCCGTCCTCCGCGCGGCCCACGCCGTGGGAGGACGGGGCGCGGTGCGCGGTCCGGGCCGGTGTGCCCCTCGTCGTGCACCCCCTCGGCAGCGCGCACCCCTACCGCGACGTCGCCACCGAGGTGCCGGCGGGCGGCTCGGTGGTCGATGCGGTCGCTCAGGCCGCCGACCAGCGGTGGGAGGCGCTGCGGGCGGAGGTGCTGCGGCGCACCGACGCGCTGCAGCGAGCGGCCCGGCTGGAGCCGGGCGAGCTGGGCTGCGAGGTCGAGGCCGACGGGCCGGATCTCGTCGTCCACCTGTCGGTCCCGGCCGACGCGCCGGCCCACCTCGACCACGCCCTGGCCGTCCGGGTGCTCGACGCGGTGCGGGCGACCTGCCGCGGGCTCGGGCGCGTCGACGTGGCCGTCCGTCGGCGCGCCTGAAGCCCGTGCCGGCCGGCGCCGCGCGGGCGGCGGCGTCGGTCAGGCGATGGGGCGCAGCGAGCTCTGGCCGGCCGCCCAGCGGTCGAGGACGTGCTCGGCGAACCGGCGCTCGACGGCGTGGAGGGCGCGGGCCCCGAAGACGATCTCGCCGCCGAGGATCGGCTCCTCCTCCAGCAGCCCGCCGACCAGCTCGTCGAGGGCGAGCACGGCGTGCTCCTCGTCGGTCTGGAGGTGGGCGGTCACGAAGCGGGCGGCCGACCCGTTGCCGCGACCGAGACGGCGCAGCGCCTCCAGGGAGCAGGCCATCGAGCGCACCGAGCGCATCTCGTGGAGCGCGAGGTGCCCGACGAGCGCGGCCCGCCAGCGGCGGTGGAGCCCGAAGAGCGAGATGAGGTTGCCGGTGGCGAGGGTGACGCCCGGGATGCGGTCGAGGTGGGCGCCGTAGCGCGAGTCGACGCCGAGCTCGTCCATCGCACCCGCGAACAGCGTCGCGTGCTGCTCGCCCGGCGCACCGTGGCCGTGCTCCTCTGCGAGGATGGCGGCCAGGGCCACCTTGGCCTGACCGCGGAGGCGGGGGATCCCCCAGGTGTGCGGGTCCGCGGCCCTCAGCTGGTGGGCGGAGCGGTGCACGAGGAGCTCGCGCACCTGGTCGAGGGTGCCGACGCGCGCCGTGCGCTCGGCCAGGTCGGCCCCGGAGGTGTCCGCCGCGAGGTCGACGAGCGCGGCCCGGGTGGCCTTGGTCGACATGCCGATCGGGATGGCACCGGCCTCCTCCATGAGGCGGGCCTCGAAGGCCCGCTCCAGGCGCTGTCGCTCCCGCAGGAGCGAGGGCTCCCACTCCCAGGCCTCGTCCACGTCGTAGAAGCCCCGGTAGTGGAGCTCGTAGAGGAGGTGGAGGGCGAGGGGGACGTCCTCGCCCTCGATGGGGTCGTCGCTCGGGGCGGGCAGGCGCGGCACCTCGTGCACCGGGAGGCGCAGGTGGTGGAGGAGGTGCTCGGTGATCGGTCCGCGAGGCGTGGGAAGGACCGGCTCCTGGTGGTCAGGCACCTCCACCACCGGGCCGTCGGTCCGCCGAGCCTCGTCAGGGGACCCGAGGGACCCCGGCGAGAGCATCGTCATGGCGCCGCCACTACCCACCCCAGCCGGGGGCATGCATCTTCCTGCACGGAACCTGTCGCGCCCCTCCGGGCTTGCCGGCGCCGTCCGGCGCGGGCAGGGTGCCCGCATGCCGAGCGCCCGCCTCTTCCACGTCGTCGTCGACTGCCAGGACCCCGAGGCGCTGGCCGCGTTCTGGGCCGCGGCCCTCGAGGTGGAGGTGGCGGGCCGCTGGCACCAGTACGTGACGCTGCGGCCGCAGCGGGAGGGCGACGTGGCGCTCACCTTCCAGCAGGTGCCGGAGCCCAAGTCCGGCAAGAACCGGGTCCACGTCGACCTGCGGGTGGACGACCTCGAGGCAGAGACGGCGCGCCTGCTCGCCCTCGGCGCCACCCTGGTGTCCGACGACGTCGAGGACGGCGTGGCGATCCGGGTGCTGCAGGACCCGGAGGGCAACGAGCTCTGCCTGGTCCGCTACTGATCGCCAGCGCCTGAGGCCGCCCCGGACCGCGGCTCGGCCGGTGGCGGTCGAGCTCAGCCGCTCCGCCAGAGCGCGGTCATCTCGTCGGCGGCCACCCGCAGGTCCCGGTAGCCCACCCCGAGGGCGTCGAGCTCCGCGGTCGCCTTGTGGAGCGCGACCTGCCGCGCCTCGGCGGTGACGTCCCGGCCGTCGTCGTCGCCGGTGGTGCGGATCTCGTAGCGGAGGCTGAAGGGCCCGATCTCCGGGCCGTAGGTGAGGACGCCGGCCTCGGTGAACGCCGAGTCGAGCACGTCGTGGCGGTGCTGGGCCCTGCGGAGCGCGGCGACCTGGCGCTCGTCCAGCCCGTCGAAGCGCCCGCGGACGATGACCCGGTGGATGTGCGTGCTCACCTCGCCAGTCTCGGCCACACCCCTGCCGTCGACGAAGCGCGTTGTCAGCCGTCGTCGAAGACGGACCAGCAGATGTCGTTCCGGCGCCGGCGGTCCTCGAGGACCAGCGCGCGCAGCCCCGCGGGGATGTGCGCCACCTGCCAGGCGCACTCGCGCGCACCGGCGGCCTCAGCCTCGCCCGGTGGGGCGGCCGCCCGCACCGCCTTGACCGCGTACGCGGCGGCGCCCAGGTCGTGCTCGGGCACGTGGGCGACACAGGCCGCCTGACCGGCCGCGTAGGCGGCGAAGCGCGCCGCTCCGCGATGCCCGCGCGCGGCACCCATCGCGTGCCCGCCGGCGGCCCGCGCCTCCATCATCCGCTGCCGTCCCTCGATCCACGCCCAGGTGGCCTCGATGGCCCGCCGGGGCCGCGGGTCCTCGGGCGCCTCGGCCTCGAAGAGCGGCAGCACGTGCTCGGCGCAGGCGGCGGCCCAGGCCGCCAGCAGGCGGTGGTCCTCGTCGGTGAGGGTGCCGCCGCGGCGGATCGTGACGAGCCGGGGGTCTCGGACCTTCGGCAGGATCACCCGCCCAGCGTACGCCCGCGCGCGGGCTGCACGTCGGGAGGGTGCGAGCTCATCGTCCACCCGGTGGTCGCCGGCCGCGGCCCCACCCGCTTCGCCGGGCTCCGCGAGCCGCTGGCCCTCGACCTCGTCGACCGCCGGGACCTGCGGTGCGGCGCCTCGATCCTCCGCTCCCGCCGACGGCTGCGCGGTGCGGTCGTGCCCGGGGCGGGGATCGAACCCGCACGGAGTCGCCTCCAGAGGGGTTTAAGCCCTCCGCGTCTGCCAGTTGCGCCACCCGGGCTGGTGCGTGGTCAACCTAAGTCGTCTGGGCGAAGCCCGTCGGCACCGACGAGCGGGCCGTCGCCCCGGAACAGGTGACGCTGGCCGTCGCTGAAGCGCAGCATCGCCTGACCCTCGAGGGCGTGGCCGTCGGGGGCGACGGCGCGGAAGCCGTAGGTGCCGGGCTGCAGGTGCTGGCGGGCCTCGGTGCGGACCGTGGCCTCCCAGTCGGTCGGGCCAGGGCCGTCCTCGCCCTCGCGGATCACCACGAAGACGTCGGCGTAGGTGACCGCGACGTCGACGCCGTCGATGGCGATGGACTGGGCCAGCACGCGCCAGGAACGCATCCGCTGGACCGTACCCGGCTACGCGGCGTGCGAGGCAGCCGTCTCCTCGGTGACCTCGTCGTGCAGCGGCACGGGCTCCAGCGCCGCCCACAGCTCGGTGCGCACGCGGTCCGCGGCCGGCGGCTGCAGGCCGTTCGCCGCCACGACGCCCTCGATCAGGTCCGCCTGGACGGCCGCCCACGGCCGGCCTCGCACCACGACGGCGATGGTGGACCCGCCCGGCGCCCGCTTGATGCTGCGCTGCACGCCGACGAGCCGCGGCGGGCTGCGGAACCCGGGCACCTCCAGCCCGAGCGCACGGGCGGCGGCACCGAGCACCTGCACGGTGCGGGCGAAGCGGATCGAGGGGGACTGCTGCACGACGCCGAGTGAACCACCGGGGTGTGACAGCCCGACCGCCGGCCCGCGGTCGCAGGACGCTGGACGGCGTGACGCGCACCGGCCCGGCGGGCCCGTCGCAGTCGCAGGACGCTGGACCGCACGACCGCGGTGACGCCGACGGCGCGCCCCCGTGGCCCGGGGGCGTCGCCGGCCCGGTACCGTCGCCGCGGTGGACGAGGCGGCACCCGCGATCGAGCCGGCACCCGGCCCCGAGGACCCGGCCGCAGCCGGGGGCCCGAGCGCCGGCGAGACGACCTCCGGCGAGACGGCCCCGGGGTCGCGCCTGAACCCGGCGCAGGCCGAGGTGCTCCAGGCCCTCGGGGCGCGGCCCCACGAGCGCCCCTCCTTCGACCCCCGCCTCCGCCACGAGCTGCGGGCCGAGCTGGAGGAGCGGCTGCGCCCGGTGGCCGCCGACCTGCCCGACGGCGAGCACCTCTGGGTGTCCAAGCACCTCCTGTCCTCGGTCCACGGGTGCGAGGGGCTCTTCCTCGCCCGCGAGGCGGAGGCGTTCGCGTGGACCCCGGCCAGCGCCCGGGGCGTCGTCGCCCACAAGGCCATCGAGCTGTCGATCAGCTGGCGGGGTGACCCCGCGCCCGGGCTGCTCGTCGACGAGGCCATCGCCCGCCTCGAGCAGGGCAACGACAGCCTGGGCCCGTACCTCGCCGCCCTCGGGGAGGGTGAGCGGGCCGAGCTGCACGGCGAGGCCACCGGGCGGGTGGCCATGTTCCTCGAGTGCTTCCCGCCCCTCGAGGCCCGCTGGCGGCCGGTGCCCGAGAGCCGCCTCCGCGCCGATCTGTGCGACGACCGCGTCGTGCTCTCCGGCAAGGTCGACCTCACCGTCGGCCGACCGGACGGCGTGCGGGCCGGCAAGGTCCTGATCGACCTGAAGACGGGCGGCTTCTCCCCCGACCACGCCCACGACCTGCGCTTCTACGCCCTCGTCGAGACGCTGCGCCTCGGCACCCCGCCCCGCCTCCTCGCCACCTACTACCTGGACGGCGGGCGCCTGCTCGACGAGAAGGTCACCGAGCCGCTCCTGCGGGCCGCCCTCGAGCGCACGGTCGCGGGCGTCGAGCGGGCCGCCGAGCTGCGCCACCACGGCGTCGCGCCCACGCTGAAGCCCGGCGCCCCCTGCCGGTGGTGCCCCGCCCGCACGACCTGCGGCCCGGGCGTCGCCTGGCTGACCCGGGCCGACGAGGACGACGGGTGGCTCGGCGATCCCGACGACGTGTGACCCCTGCGAGATCGGTCACACCGGGCGAACCGGACGAACCGCCCCCGCTACGCTGCCCCGCCATGCCTGAGGCCCCCTCGAGCCGTCGTCGCCGACCGACCGCGGCCGCGGTCGAGCCCGGCGCCGAGGTCGCCACGGTGACCGCGCTGGAGGACCGCCGCGACGCCGAGGGTCGCTCGACCGAGCTCGTGCCGGTCCCCGGCTCGGCCGAGCCGCTCGCCGACCCGCGCCGCAGCGACATCGACGAGTGGGGCCGCTCGGAGCGGATGCGCCAGCTGGCCCGCACCCTCTACGGGCCCGTCTACGAGCGCTGGCACCGGGTCGAGTGGGAGGGCCTCGACAAGCTCCCCACCGAGGGCGGCGCCCTCCTCGTGGCCAACCACGCCGGCGCCATCCCGAGCGACGCCCCCGTGATCATGCACGGCATCGAGTCCGAGCTCGGTCGGCCCGTGTACGGCCTGGCCGACGAGGTCTTCAAGCGCCTGCCGGTCGTCGGGGTGCTGTGGTCCCGGGTGGGCGGCGTGCTCGCCCACCCCGACAACGCCTACCGCCTGCTCCGCGAGCAGGAGCAGCTCGCCCTCGTCTTCCCCGAGGGCACGAAGGGCACCGGCAAGCCGTTCCAGGAGCGCTACCAGCTGCGCCGCTTCGGGCGGGGCGGGTACGTGGAGATCGCGATGCGCTCGGGGGTGCCGATCTACCCGATCGCCGTCGTCGGCGCCGAGGAGGCCATGCCCACGCTGTGGAGCAGCGCCCGGCTCGCCCGAGCCCTCGGGATCCCGTACGTGCCGCTGACCGCCAACATGCTCGTCTTCGCCGGGCTCGGGCCGCTCGGGGCCGTCGTGCCCCTGCCGGCCAAGATCCGGGTCCGGGTGCTCGACCCCGTCACCTTCGACGTGCCGCCCGACCAGCCCCGCTACTCCCGCAGCCGGATCATGGAGGCGTCGGAGGCCATCCGGGCGCAGATCCAGGAGGCGCTGCTCGACATGCTCCGGGCCCGGCAGTCGGTGTGGTTCGGCTGATGGGCAAGCGCGTCCTCATCACCGGGCTCGGCACGTTCTGGGGTGGCCGCGTCGCGCAGGACCTCGAGGCCGACCCGTCGGTCGACGTGATCGTCGGGCTCGACCGCCACGACCCGAGGGTCCCGCTCGAGCGGACCGAGTTCGTGCGGACCGACGAGAGCTACTCGATCCTCGCCCGCATCGTGAAGGCGGCCCGGATCGACACGATCGTGCACACGTTCCTCGTCGTCGACTCGACGCAGATGAGCAGCCGCCAGATGCACGAGATCAACACGATCGGGACGATGAACCTGTTCGCGGCGGCGTCGGCACCGGACACGACGGTGCGCTCCGTCGTCGTGAAGTCCTCGACGCTCGTGTACGGCTCGCACCCCCGGGACCCGGTGTGGTTCTCGGAGTCGTCCCGGCGGGCGGAGCAGCCGAGGAGCACCGTCGAGCGGACCCTGCTCGCCGTCGAGGGGTACGTGCGGGACTTCGCCGTCGACAACCCTCACGTGGCGGTGGCGGTGCTGCGCTTCTCCAACGTGCTCGGGCCCGACGTGAGCACGCCGATCGCCAGCCTGCTGACCCGCCCGCTCGTGCCGACGATCCTCGGCTTCGACCCCCGCTTCCAGTTCGTCCACGAGGCCGACGTCGTGCGGGCCATCCGCTTCGCCCTCGACTCGGGCCTGGCCGGCACGTACAACGTGGCCGGCGACGGGCTCCTGCCGTGGAGCGAGGTCATCGACATCTGCGGGAAGCGGCCCTTCCCGCTGTCCCCCATCGGCACGGAGCTGCTGGCGCTGCCGCTCGGCCGACTGGGGGTGGACCTGCCCCGCGAGCTGCTCGACCTGCTCCGCCACGGGCGCGGGGTCGACAACCGCAAGCTGAAGGCGGCCGGCTTCGACTACCGGTTCACCTCGGCGGGCGCGGTCGACGACTTCGCCCGCTCGATGCGGGTGCGGCACCTGACCGCGGCGGGACCCGAGTACCGCTACGAGCGGGACGTCGAGCAGTTCTTCCGGCACAGCCCCGCCGTCGTCCACGACGATTGAGCACCGCGCCGCGGACGGCTAGTTGCCGTTCACGCTCCAGTGCCAGGGCTCGCTCGGCAGGTTGCGGAAGCCGAAGCTGGCGGCGTTCCGGGACAGCCACTGGTAGCAGGCCGTGGAGCGGCTCGAGCAGTTGCTGAAGTCGATGGCGAGGCCCCGCTCGTGCATCGAGGTGCCCGGGCGGGCCGTCGGCGGACGGCACTGCGAGGCGGGCATCTCGTAGATCGCGTAGTGGCTGGTGCCGCAGTTCGCCTTGCGGGTCTGGATCTGCCCGTCGGAGGAGCGGTAGCCGCCGCCGCAGAGCACGACGCCGTCGGAGGCCGCCGCGTTCAGCATCGACTGCAGGTTGCCGGCGATCGACTTGGCGACGGTGATCGAGCCACCGGAGGGGCAGGACACGCTGGCCAGCTCGCCGTTGAAGACCACGGTGGAGCGACCGCCGCCGCCACCGGTGGAGCTGCGGGGGTTGCTGGCCCGAGCGGCCGCAGCCCGGCGGGCGAGCTCCTCCTGCTCCCGACGGATCTTGTCGGAGAGCTCCTTGTCCACGGCCTCGAGGTGCGCGGCCTCGGACAGCTTCTGGTCGAGGCGGGCCTCGACCTGGGCCACGTAGGCGGCCTGCTCGTCGCGGGCCCGCTGGAGCTCGGCGAGGCGACCCTCGGCCTCGGCCTGCTTCTCCTCGGCCCGGCGGGCGGCGTCCTCGGCGATGTCGCGCTGGACCTGGAGGTCCTCCTCGGCCGCCGTGAGGCGCTCGAGCAGGTCGGCGTCGTTCAGGTTGCGGATCTCGAGGAGGGCCCGCTTCTGGGCGGCCTCCCCCGGGTCGGCCGAGCTGATGGCGGCCATCGCGTCGTCGGCCGGCGGGTGCACGAACGACTGGACGGCGAACTCGCGGATCTGCTCCCGCAGGCCCTCGATCTCGGCCTGCTTCGCCTGGACGGCGGCGACGGCCTCCTCGTGGGCGGCCTTCGCGTCAGCGGCGGCCCGCTGGGCCTCGGCCACCATGGCCTCCTGGCCCCGCACGTTCGACTCGAGCGCGGCGAGCGCCGCCTCGACCTCTGCCTCCGTCGCCCGCAGGGCGTCGACCTCGGTGGCCACCTGCGCCCGCTGCTCCCGGACCTTCGCCCGCTCGGCCGACGGGTTGTCGGCAGGGTTGGCGGCGCTGATCACGGGTAGGGACACGAGGCCGGCGACCATGAGCGCGCCGGCGCAGGTCACCACGGTTCGAAGGGTCAGACGGGGATGTCGCACGTACCTCACCAAGGACTTGGGTCGAGAGCTTGATCGACGTCCCCATCCGATGGCTTTAGCCACACGAACAACATGCGCCCCACACCCGGACAGGCTTGTCGACCCCCCGTCGCCGGGGTTGACATGGAATCGTAACGATCGCCGGGTGGGATGTCACGTCATCGTCACGATCAGGGCCGCGCGACCCATCTGACGGCCGACGTCGGCCGGGCCTGGCAGACTCCCCCCATGGAGCTCGTGCGCACGGACATCACCGACGGCGTCGCCACCGTCACCCTCCACGACCCCGAGCGTCGCAACGCCCTGACGCTCCCCATGGTCCAGGAGATCGAGGACCTCTTCGACGACCTCGAGGCGAACCCGGCCGTCGGGGCGGTCGTGATCACCGGCGCGGGCCCGGCGTTCTGCGCCGGCGCCGACCTGTCCCACCTCTCCTCCTCCGCCGAGGGCGGGGCCGAGGCCGGGCTCCGCGCCATCTACGAGGGCTTCCTGCGCATCGGCCGCTCGCCGCTCCCCTCGATCGCCGCGGTGAACGGCGCCGCCGTGGGCGCCGGCATGAACCTCGCCCTCGTGTGCGACGTGCGCCTCGCCGGCCACCGGGCCCGCTTCGACACCCGCTTCGTGCAGCTCGGCCTCCACCCCGGCGGCGGGCACACGTGGATGTTCCGGCGCATCGCCGGCCCCCAGGCGGTGGCGGCCACCGTCCTCTTCGGCGAGGTGCTCGACGGCGCCGAGGCCGAGCGGATCGGCCTGGTGTGGCGCTGCCTGCCCGACGACGAGCTCCTCCCGAAGGCCCAGGAGATGGCGGCCCGGGCGGCGGCGGCCCCGAACGACCTGATCACGAGGATCCGCGAGACGATCGCCGACGTCGCCGACATCGAGACCCACGCCGAGGCGGTCGACCGCGAGCTCGTGCCCCAGGTGTGGTCGCTCGGGCAGCCCGCCTTCAAGGAGCGGGTGAAGGCCCTCCAGGCGAAGATCAGCAGCCGGTAGCCCAGCCGCCGCCACCCGCGGCGGAGGTCAGTCGACCCAGTCCCGGAGGAGCTCCTCGCGGCGCTCCTCCCACTCCTCGACGGTCATGGCGTAGCGGACGTGGTCCTCCCACACGCCGTTGATCTCGAGGTAGCGCAGCGCCACGCCCTCGTCCCGGATCCCGAGCTTCTCGACCACCCGGCGGCTGGCCGTGTTGCGGGGGATGATCGAGATCTGCACCCGGTGGAGGCGCAGCTCCTCGAAGGCGAAGCGCATGAGCACGACGACGGCCTCGGGCATGTAGCCCTGACCGGCGTGCTTCTCGTCGATCCAGTAGCCCACGTACGCGCTCTGGAACGGGCCCCGCTGGACGATGGACAGGTTGATCTCGCCGGCGAAGTGACCGTCGACGAAGATCCCGAACCCGTAGCCGGTGCCGAGCTGGCGCTCCCGCTCGCGGGCGCCGCAGCGCACGGCGAACACGTCCCGGCTCTCCACCGGGTCCGGGGCGTTCGGCTGGCGCATCGGCTCCCACTTGGTGAGCCAGTCGACGTTGCGGCGCCGCACCTCGCGCCAGGCCGGGAAGTCCGCGACGACGAGGGGCCGCAGGACGATCCGGCGCCCGAACAGCGTGGGGGTCACCTCAGCTCCCGGCGAGGACGTTCGCGGCCACGCGGCGCACGCTAGCCGTCACTCCCCCCGCCGGTCGGCGAGGTCGAGGACGAGGCCGTCGAGGATGTCGGACTCGGAGACGAGCACCTCGTCGAGCCCGAAGCTGCGGTACAGCCCGACGAGGCAGCAGCACCCGCCGACGATGATGTCGGCCCGCTCGCGGGGCAGCCCGGGGTTGAAGGCGCGGTCCTCGAGGGACTCGGTGGCGAGGGTGCGGAAGACGTCCTCGGCGGCCGCCCGGGTGAGCGCGAAGTGGTGGATCTGGTCGCGGTCCCACTCGGCGAGGCCGATCTCGACCGAGGTGACCGTGGTGATCGTCCCGGCCAGCCCGATGACGGTGCGGGCCTCGAGGACCTCGGGGTGCTGGTGGCGGACGTCGTCGAGGAGCTCGCGGACCTCGGCGATGGCGTTCGACAGCTCCTCGGCCTCCGGCGGGTCGGCCTGCAGGTGCGCCTCGGTGATCCGCACCGCCCCCATGGGCAGGGAGACGACGAGCTCGGGGCCGGTGGTGCCGAGCACGAGCTCGGTCGATCCGCCCCCGATGTCGACGACGAGGAAGGGGCCGTCGGCGGGGTCGAGCTCGCCGGTGGCGCCGAGGAAGGCGAGGCGCCCCTCCTCCTCGCCGCTCAGCAGCTCGGGCCGGACGCCCACGACCTCCGCGGCCGCGGCGAAGAGCTCGTCGACGGCGTCGGCGTCCCGTGCCGCGGCGGTGAACGCGAGGCGGACCTCGTCGACGCCGTGCGCGTCGATCACCGTCCGGTAGGTGCGCAGGGCGTCGAGGGTGCGGGCCACCGCCTCGGGTGCGAAGGCACCCGTCGCCCCCAGGCCCTGACCGAGGCGGGTGGTGAGCATGCGCCGGTCGAGGGTGCGCCGCGCGCGCCCCTCGCCCTCGCTGACGATGAGCCGGGTGGAGTTGGTGCCGCAGTCGATGGCGGCGAGCGTCGACATCGCCCGCACGCTACTTCCGGTGCCGGGCGCGCCCGTCTCCCAGGCGGGGCAGGGACGGCCTCCGCGGATGGGGAATCCCCCGTGCACCCCGTGTACGGTGGGCGGTCGGTTACCCCTCGGTAACTTCGATGCTCTCCCCCACCGCCGTCCCCGCAAGCGAGGTGCGCCATGGCTGAGTTCTCCCTGGAGCTCAACGACGATCAGAAGCAGATCCGCGACTGGGTCCACGAGTTCGCCGAGAACGTGATCCGCCCCGCCGGCGAGGAGTGGGACGAGCGCGAGGAGACCCCCTGGCCGATCATCCAGGAGGCCGCCAAGATCGGCCTCTACGGGTTCGACTTCATGGCCCAGGCGATGATGGGCGACCCCACCGGCCTCACCATGCCGGTCGCCATGGAGGAGCTGTTCTGGGGCGACGCCGGCATCGCGCTCGCCATCTTCGGCTCCGGCCTCGCCGCCGCCGGCATCGCCGGCTCGGGCACCCCCGAGCAGATGCTCGAGTGGGTCCCGCAGTGCTACGGCGACGCCGACGACGTGAAGCTGGGCGCCTACTGCGTGTCCGAGCCCGACGCCGGCTCCGACGTGTCGTCGCTGCGCACCCGGGCCGTCTACGACGAGGCCAAGGACGAGTGGGTGCTGAACGGCACCAAGGCGTGGATCACGAACGGCGGCATCGCCAACGTGCACGTCGTCGTCGCCTCGGTCGACCCCGAGCTGAAGGGCCGGGGCCAGGCCAGCTTCATCGTGCCCCCGGGCACCAAGGGCCTGTCCCAGGGCCAGAAGTACAAGAAGCACGGCATCCGCGCCTCGCACACCGCCGAGGTGATCCTCGACGACGTGCGCGTGCCGGGCCACTGCCTCCTCGGCGGCAAGGAGAAGCTCGACGCCAAGCTGGCCCGGGCCCGCGAGGCCGGGCGCACCGGCGAGAAGCAGCCGGCCATGTCGACCTTCGAGTCGACCCGCCCGGCGGTGGCCGCCATGGCCGTCGGCATCGCCCGCGCCGCCTACGAGTACTCGCGGGACTACGCCAAGGAGCGCATCGCCTTCGGCAAGCCGATCATCCAGAACCAGGCGATCGCCTTCATGCTCGCCGACATGGCGACCGAGATCGACGCCGCCCGCCTCCTCGTCTGGCGGGCCGCGTGGCTGGCCCGCAACGGCGGCTACCAGAACGCCGAGGGCTCGATGTCGAAGCTCAAGGCCGCCCGCACCGCCGTCTGGGTGACCGAGCGGGCCATCCAGATCCTCGGCGGCTACGGCTACACCCGGGAGTACCCGGTGGAGCGCTTCCACCGCGACGCCAAGATCATGGACATCTTCGAGGGCACCGAGCAGATCCAGCAGCTCGTCATCAGCCGGGCCATCTCCGGCATGCGCATCGAGTAGGCGCTCGCTCCTCGAGCACGGACCCACCGCCCGCCCTGCTGCCCGGGGCGGGCGGTGCCGCGCCCGGGCGCAGCACCGGAACCCCGGCTGCCCGTCCCCCCTCAGCCACGTGGTTGACTAATGACACATGACATGTCATTAGTTGGCGATGGCTGGGATCGAGATCACCCTGCTGGGGACCGGGAGCCCGATCCCCGACCCGCGTCGAGCCGGCCCGGCCACGCTCGTCCGGGCCGGGGGTCGGAGCTTCCTCGTGGACTGCGGCCGCGGCGTCCTGATGCGGGCTGGCGCTGCGGCCGCACCCGCGGGCTCCCTCACGGCGCTGCTGCTCACCCACCTGCACAGCGACCACCTCACCGACCTGAACGACGTGCTCACCACCCGGTGGGTCACCTCGTTCGCACCGGCCCCGCTCCCGATCGTCGGGCCACGCGGCACGCAGCGGGTGGTCGACGGCATCCTCGCCTCCCTCGCCCTCGACATCGAGTACCGCCTCACCCACCACGACGACCTCAGCTGGCGTCCGGACCCAGACGTGACCGAGCTCGACGGGGGCGTCGCCTACGACGACGGCGAGGTGCGCATCGTCGCCGCGCCCACCGACCACCGACCGGTGCAGCCCACCCTCGGCTACCGGGTCGAGCACGACGGGCGGGCGGTCGTGCTGGCCGGCGACACCGTGCCCTGCGAGGGCCTCGACGCGCTCTGCGAGGGGGCCGACGTCCTCGTCATCACCGTCATCCGGGAGGACCTCCTGCACGGCAGCGGCGTCGAGCGTCTCGTCGACATCTGCGACTACCACTCCTCGGTGGAGCAGGCGGCCGACACGGCGGCCCGGGCCGGGGTGGGCACGCTCGTGCTCACCCACTGCGTCCCGCCGATCCCCGAGGGAGGCGAGGACGAGTGGCGCGCCCTCGCCGCCACCCGGTTCGACGGCGAGATCGTGGTCGCCGCCGACCTCGACGTCATCACCGCGGGCTGAGCGCCCTAGCGGCCGGACTGCTCCCGAGCCCGGCGCTCGGCGAGGCGGGCCGCGTAGGCCGCGGCCTCGGTGCGGCGGCTCATGCCGAGCTTCGCGAAGACGTTCGACACGTAGTTCTTCACCGTCTTCTCGGCGAGGAACATGCGCTCGCCGATCTGGCGGTTGGTGAGGCCCTCGCCGATCAGCTCGAGGATGTTGCGCTCCTGCGGCGTGAGGGCGGCCAGCTCGTCGGGGTCGTCGCGGTGGCGCAGGCGCTCGAGCACCTGGGTGGTGATGGCCGGGTCGAGGAGCGACTCGCCCGCCGCCACCCGCCGGATCCCGTCGACCAGGTCCGAGCCGCGCACCTGCTTCAGGACGTACCCCGCGGCGCCCGCCATGATCGACGCGTAGACGGCCTCGTCGTCGGAGAACGACGTCAGCATGATGCAGGCGATCTCGGGGTGGCGGGAGCGGATCTCGCGGCACACCTCGACGCCGTCGCCGTCGGGCAGGCGCACGTCGAGGACCGCCACGTGGGGCGACGTGGCCGGGATCCGCCCGTAGGCCTCCTCGGCGGTGCCGGCCTCCCCCACGACGTCGATGTCGCCCTCGGCCTCGAGCAGCTCTCGCAGGCCGCGGCGCACGATCTCGTGGTCGTCGAGGAGGAACACCCGGATCGTCACCCGCCCATCATGCCCCGCCGCCCGCCGGAGCCAGCGGTCGTACCATCGGGGGATGACCAGCGGCGATGGCCCTCACAGCCTGCGGCGGCTCATCGACGCCATCGTGACGGTGGGGTCGGACCTCGACCTCCCGGCGATGCTGCAGCGGATCATCGAGGCCGCGGTCGACCTCGTCGACGCCGAGCACGGCGCCCTCGGCGTGCTCGACGACACCCGCACGCGCCTCGCGCAGTTCATCACGGTGGGCATCGACGAGGAGGGCCGGCGCAAGATCGGGAACCTGCCCGAGGGCCACGGGATCCTCGGCCTGCTGATCCTCGACGCGAAGCCGCTCCGCCTGCCGGACCTCACGCAGCACCCGGACAGCTACGGGTTCCCGCCGCACCACCCGCCCATGCGCTCGTTCCTCGGCGTGCCCATCCGCCTGCGCGACGAGGTCTTCGGGAACCTCTACCTGACCGACAAGCGCTCCGGCGAGCACTTCACGACCGTGGACGAGGAGCTCGTGAGCGGCCTCGCGACGGCCGCCGGCGTGGCCATCGAGAACGCTCGCCTCCACACCAGGCTCCACGAGCTCGGGCTGGCCGAGGACCGCGAGCGCATCGCCCGGGACCTCCACGACACGGTCATCCAGCGCCTCTTCGCCACCGGCATGTCCCTCCAGGGGGCGGCCCGCCTCGTCACGTCCGACCCCGACGCGGCAGTCGCCCGCATCGAGGGCGCCGTCGACGACCTCGACCTCACGGTGAAGCACATCCGCACCGCGATCTTCGGGTTGGAGCAGACCCGGCGGCCCGACGACGGGCTCCGCAACCGGGTGCTCAGCCTGGCCCGCGAGTCGGCCGGGCCCCTCGGCTTCGACCCCCGGGTGCTGCTCGACGGCCCGGTCGACACCGCCGTCGACGAGCGGACGGGCACCGAGCTGCTCGCCACCCTCCGGGAGGCGCTGAGCAACGTGGCCCGCCACGCGCGGGCCAGCCGGGTGGAGGTGGCGGTGATCGTGGACGACGCGCTCACGCTGCGGGTGGTCGACGACGGCGTCGGGCCGCCCGCGGAGGGCGCGCCCCGGGGCCACGGCCTCGTCAACATGGCGGCGCGCGCCGGTCGCCTCGACGGGACGTTCACGATGCGCGAGGGCGAGGGCGGCGGGACCGTCGTCGAGTGGCGGGTGCCGCTGCGCCCCGGCCCGAGGGCCTAGAGGTAGCCGAGCTCCCGAGCCTGCGCGGTCAGCTCGTCCCGGAAGCGCGGGTCGGCGATGGCGATGAGCTGGCGGGCCCGGTCGGAGATCGACCGTCCCCGGAGATCCGCGATGCCGTGCTCGGTGACGATGTGGTCGACGGTGTTCTTCAGCGTCGTGACCATCGACCCCGGGGTGAGGCTGGCTCGGATGCGCGACACCTCGCCGCCGCCGGCCGTGGACGGCAGGACCACGAACGCGCGCCCCTCCGGGGAGTACATCGCGCCCCGGGCGAAGTCGGCCTGGCCGCCGCTCGAGGACCAGTAGCGGCCGGCCACCGTCTCCGAGGCGCACTGCCCGACGAGGTCCACCTCGGTCGTCGCGTTGATCGACACGAAGCGCTCCTCCTGGGCGATCACCCGGGGGTCGTTCACGTAGTCGACGGGCAGGAGCTCGACCGCGGGGTTCTCGTGCAGGAAGTCGTAGAGACGACGGGTCCCCAGCGCGAAGGTGGTGACGACCTTGCCCGGGTTCAGCCGCTTGCGGGTGCCGGTGACGACGCCCTCCTCGATCAGCTCGATGAGCCCGTCCGAGAGGAGCTCGGTGTGGATGCCGAGGTCCCGGTGGTCGCGCAGGGCGGAGAGCAGAGCCGAGGGGATCGACCCGATGCCGACCTGGAGGGTGGCCCCGTCCGGGATCCGCTCGACGATGTGGGCGGCGATGCGGGTGTCGAGCTCGGACGGCTCGGGCAGCGGCGCCTCGACGAGCGGCCGGTCCACCTCGGTCCACCCGGCCACCTGGCTCACGTGGATCTGGTTGCGGCCGAAGGTGCGGGGCATCTGGGCGTTGACCTCGAGGAAGAACGGCACCTGGCCGATGAAGGGCGCCACGTAGTCGCAGTTCGTCCCGAGGGAGAAGTAGCCGTGGCGGTCCATCGGGGTCGCCGCCGCGACCACGAGGGAGCATCGGGTCGTCTCCCGCAGGAGGCGCGGCACCTCCGAGAAGTGGTTGGGCACGAGCTCGCAGCCCCGGGCGTGGAAGGCCGGCCGGGTGACGTGGGAGAGGAAGTACGAGACGTGCAGGAGGTGCTCGCGGACCGCGCCGTGGAGGTACGGGCGGTCGTGGAGCGCGTGCATCTGGTGGACCCGGACGCCCCGCCACCGGGTGGCCTCGGCCTCGATGGCGTCGAGCACGGAGACGGCCTCGCCGTTCGCGATGGGGACGATGACGTCCGCCCCGTCGTCGATCAGGGGGAGGACGTCCTCGGGGCGGCCGGGGCCAGGGGTCTGCATGCCCCCAGGCTCGCACCGCGCCGCCCCGTTCGGGCGCACCGGCGGCCGGAGAGGTGCGGTGGTCCTGTCGGGATCGGGACCTTCGGCCGGTGCGCCGCCCGGGACCCCTTCGTACGGTGATCCCGAGAGGTCGATGCAGACCTCGAGAGGTCGACGGAGACCTCGACCGACGGCCAAGGAGCCCACCATGAGCACCATCGAGCAGCGCCTTCCCGGAGTCGCCCAGACCACCGCCATCGACAAGCCGGTCGTCCTGACCCGGCGCACGATCGACACCGTCCTCGTCGCCAGCGGTGCGGTCCTCACCGCCGCCCTCCTCGTCGCCGGCGCCCTCCTCACCTGGGGGGCCAGCTTCTCGGCGGACTACGTGGACGACGAGCTGTCCTCGCAGAACATCTCGTTCCCGTCGGCCGAGGCGCTCGAGGCCGAGGGTCGCACGGACCTCCTGAAGTACGCCGGTGAGGCCGTGAACACGGGCCCGGAGGCCGAGGCCTACGCCAGCTACATCGACGGCCACCTCGAGGGCATCGCCGACGGCCTGACCTACGCCGACCTCGGCGCCGTCGAGCGGGAGGCCAAGGCGGCGGTCCAGGCCGCCATCGACGACGGGGCTGACGAGGCCACCGTGGCCGAGCTCCAGGCCGAGGCCGCCCGGATCACCGGCCAGCGGGACACGCTCTTCAAGGGCGAGACGCTGCGGGGCCTGCTGCTGTCGGCCTTCGCCTGGTCGACCGTGGGCCAGATCGCCGGGTACGCCGCCATCGGTGCCTTCGTCGCCGCCGCCGTGATGTTCGTCCTGGTCCTCCTGGGCATCCGGCACCAGCGGAAGCTGGCCCCGGCCGCGAAGTAGCCCACCCTTCGGCGGTGTCCCCCACCGCCCCCATCCCCCCAGCAGTGCGGCAGCCCCCGGGCTGCCGCACTCGCGCGCGCTCGGCGATGCGGCAGGACCGGGGCTGAGACGGGTGCCACACCCCCTCGGGACCAACGTCCTCCGGGTCCCGAACCAAGGCCCCTGCCCCGGCCCGGCAGGTCCGGCCGACGATGGCCGCATGAGCGACACCCCCAACGACGAGCGCACAAGGCTCGAGGAGCTCGAGCGCGAGGTGGAGCGCGGACGGCTGTCCCGCGACGCCTGGACGATCGGCATCTTCGGCGTGTCCGGCCTCGCGCTGCTGGCCAGCGCGATCGGGGTCGGGTTCGCGTGGCGAGCCATCGACGAGAGCAAGGTGACCGCGCCGGGAGGAGGTGGCGGCGAGACGATCGACGCGTCTCTCACCGAGTTCGCCATCGACCTCTCCGCCGAGCACGTCGGACCGGGCGGCCGCCTGGCCGTCTCCAACGACGGCTCCATGGTCCACAACCTCGCCGTGCGCGACCACGACCTCGTGACCGCCGACCTGAACGCCGGCGCCTCCGAGGTGCTCGACCTCTCCTCGCTCGCCCCCGGGAGCTACGAGCTGTTCTGCACGATCCCCGGCCACGCCGAGGCGGGGATGACGACCACCCTGCACGTCGGCGACGACGGGACGGTCACGAGCGGCGAGGCCGCCGGGCACGGTGACCACGCCAACATGACCGAGGAGGAGGCGGCCGCCCTGGACCAGCGGATGGTCGACTCGATCATGGCCTTCCCGGCCGAGACCGAGGGCCGCGGCAACCAGCTCCTGGAGCCCGAGATCCTCCCCGACGGCACGAAGCGCTACGAGCTCACGGCGTCGATCGTCGACTGGGAGGTCAGCCCCGGCAAGGTGGTGCAGGCCTGGGCCTACAACGGGATGGTCCCCGGCCCCCAGATCCGGGTCGACGTGGGCGACACGCTCGAGGTGGAGTTCCACAACGAGCTGCCCATCGGCTCGGACATCCACTGGCACGGCATCGACGTCCCGAACGACCAGGACGGCGTGGCCCCGCTGACCCAGGACATCGTCCCCTCCGGCGGCAGCCACACCTACCGCTTCACGGTGACCGAGCCGGCGGTGAGCATGTACCACGCCCACGCCCACGGCCACGAGGCGGTGCCGAACGGCCTCTTCGGGACGATCTTCGTCGGCGAGGTGCCGATGCCGACCGGCCAGACCGTGTCGGGCATCGCGATCCCCGAGGACCTCACCCTCGCCCAGGACTTCCCCATGGTCCTGAACGACGCCGGCGTCATCGGCCTCACCCTCGACGGCAAGAGCTTCCCCGCCACCGAGCCGGTGGTGGCGAAGGTCGGCGACTGGATCCGGGTCACCTACTACAACGAGGGCCTGCAGGTGCACCCCATGCACCTCCACGGCTTCGAGCAGATCGTGGTCGCCAAGGACGGCGAGCCCCTCGACCACCCCTACGCCGCCGACACCATCCTCATCTCCCCCGGTGAGCGGTACACGGTGCTGATCAACCCAGACCAGGTCGGCACCTGGGTGTGGCACTGCCACATCCTGAACCACGTCGAGTCCTCCGACGGGATGTTCGGGATGGTCACGGCGATGATCGTCAGCTAGCTGTAAGAGCCAGGGAGGTTGTTGACGCGGCTCGCGGGTGGGCCGTCGATGGCGGTGTGGTGGCGGTGATGGTTGTAGCGATGCAGCCAGGGGGCAAGCGCACGCTCGCGGGAGGCTTCTGATTTCCAGACCCGGGCGTAGGCCCACTCGTCGAGCAGCGTGCGGTTGAACCGTTCGACCTTCCGGGACTGCCGCGCGTTGAGGTGACACGGTTGGTCAGGCGGCGGTTGCCGGCTGAGGGGTCATGATCATCTCGAACTCGATGGGGGTCAATCGGCCGAGGCGGGCTTGGCGGCATGCGCATCGAGTAGCGAACCCTCCCCAGCCGCCCGGGCCGGAGCCTGATCCGCAGCTCTGCAAGCCCCGATCACCGACTGGCGACGCTGGTCGCCACCGGTGCGATCGGGTCAAGGAGACCACTCGGCCCCTGAACGAGGAGGGGCGGCGTTCACGGGGTCGGCGGAGGGATCCCCCGGCGCTCAGGGAACGCGGCTGGCCGCCCGATGGCAGCGTGCGACGTGCCCCTCCGCCACGTCCACCACCGGGGCAGCGGAGCGAGCGCACTCGTCGAGGACGTCAGCGCACCGACCGAGGAACGCGCAGGAATCCCACGACGCCATGCCTGCGGCCTCCGCCCGAAGCGGGATGCGGCGCCGATCGCGCTGCAGGCTCGGGTTCGGGAGCGGGACTGCTGACATCAGCGCTCGCGTGTAGGGGTGGACGGGAGCGCTGACCACCTCGAGCGTCGGACCCTCCTCGACGATCCGGCCGTTGTACATGACGACCAACCGGTGCGCGAGGTGCTGAACGGTCGCGAAGTCGTGCGAGATCACCAGCAGCGCAAGCCCCTCGCGCTCCTGCAGCTCGAGGAGCAGGTTGAGGATCTCCGAGCGAGTCGACAGGTCGAGCGCAGAGGTCGGTTCGTCGGCGATGATCACCGCCGGCCGAGTGGCGAGCGCCCGAGCGATCGCGACCCGCTGGCGTTGCCCGCCGGACAGCTCCTCCGGGTAGCGATCGGCCAGGGTTGGGTCCAGACCGACTCGCACGAGCAGCTCCCCGCACCGCTCCGACCGCTCCTCGCGCGTGCCGATGCCTTGGACGACGAGCGGCTCGCGGATCGCGTGCCCCACCGTCTTCGTCGGATCGAGCGACGAGTACGGGTCCTGGAGGATCACCTGCACGTTCCGGCGCAACCAGCGGCGGTCGTCGCGCCCGGTTCCGATCGTGCGGCCCAGCACGGACACCGAACCGGAGGTCGGCTCGACGAGGTGAGCCAGCAGGCGCGCCAAGGTGGACTTCCCCGAGCCGGACTCGCCGACGACCCCGACCGCCTCTCGAGGGCGAACGGAGATGTCGACCTCGTCCACCGCCACGAGGGTCGACGTGGGTCGACCGAGCATCGAGCGGCCGAGCACGAAGTGCTTGGTCAGACCGCTCCCGGACAGCACCGGGGCCTCGTCCCTCAGGACGTGTTCGGGCGAACCAGCCACGTCAGGACTCGCTCCCGCTCAACAGGACCTGGTTCCGCTGATCCGCGCCGGACAGGTCCGCCGGGTCCAGCGAACCCTCGAGGACTCGGAGGCACGCGGTCGCGTGTCCGTCGCCGACCATGCCGAGATCGACGGGCTGCGCATCGCACGTACCGGCCTTCGCGAACGCGCATCGGGTGCGGAAGCGGCAACCGGAGGGATAGGCCCCGGCAGGCGGGACGCGCCCAGGGATTGCAGCAAGCCGCGAGCGCGGACGGCCGATCTGCGGCATCGAGGCGAGCAGCGCCGCGGTGTAGGGGTGGGTCGGTCGCTCGAAGATGGCATGTACGGGTGCCTGCTCCACGACCTGACCCGCGTACATCACGACCACGACATCGGCGAAGTCAGCGACGACCCCCAGGTCGTGGGTGACCAGGAGGATCCCCATGCCGAGCCGCTCACGCAGGGAGCGAAGGAGGTCGAGGACCTCTGCCTGGATCGTCACGTCGAGGGCGGTCGTCGGCTCGTCGGCGAGCATCAGCTGCGGCTCACATGCGATCGCCATCGCGATCATGACCCGCTGCTGCATCCCCCCGCTCAGCTCGTAGGGGTACGAGTCGACCCGCACGTCCGGACGTGGCACCCCGACGAGGCGCAGCAGCTCGATCGCTCGCTCGCGGGAGGCAGCGCCCGACTCGTCGACGTGGAGCTGCCGCATCTCCGCGATCTGCTTCCCCACCCGCATCGTGGGGTTGAGGCTCGACATCGGGTTCTGGAAGACGGTGCCGATCTGCGCGCCGTAGATCCGTCGCAGCGACCGTCCTCCCATGGCGAGGAGGTTGGCCCCTTGGAAGCGGATCTCTCCCGACATGACCTGCGCGACCCGCGGCAGCAGGGACAGCACGGCCATCGCGGTCATCGTCTTGCCGCAGCCCGACTCGCCGATCAGCGCGACGGTCTGCTCCCGCGAGACGGAGAAGCTGACGCCGTCCAGCAGGCCCGGCTGGCGGTCGGCGCCCACGAGATCGAGCCGGAGCCCGTCCACCTCGAGCAGCGGCGAGTCCTGGTGAGGCTTCACTGGCGTCTCCTTGCCGTGACCGCATCGCGGAGCGCGTCGCCGAGCGTGTTGAAGGCGAGCACCGTCAGGGTCAGCGCAACGCCCGGGGGCACGACCGCGTAGGGCGCCCGGAACTTGTCGTCGTAGGCCGCGCGCAGCATCGAGCCCCAGCTCGCATCGGGAAGCTGCACCCCCAGCCCGAGGAACGAGAGGCTGGCCTCCGCGATCAGCGCGAAGCCCATGAGGAGCGTCACCTGGACCAGCAGCGGAGAGGCGACGTTCGGGAGCACGTGGGAGAGGAGGATGCGCCCTGACGAGCAGCCGATGCTGTTCGCTGACTCGATGTACAGCTCCTCGCGCGCCGACAGCGTGGCAGCGCGCACCACCCGGAAGAGGCGGGGGGCGTACACGATCCCCACGGCCGCCATGACCGTCGTCAGACCGGGGCCCATGACGGCGACGATGGACACGGCGAGGACGATGGGCGGGATGGAGAGGAGCGTGTCCGCAAGGATGCTCATCAGCTGATCGACCCGCCCTCTCCAGTAGCCGGCCACGAGGCCCGAGGGAACGCCGAGGACGACGGCGATGCCGACGGAGATGGCCGGAGCCAGCAGAGCCACCCGGGCAGCGTGGACGATCCGGCTGAGCACGTCGCGGCCGACCCCGTCCGTGCCGAGCCAGTGGTCCCAGCTGGGACCCTGCAGCTGGTTCCCGAGCGATTGCTGGGCCGGATCGTGAGGTGCCAGCCAGGGGGCGAGTGCCGCGACGAGCACGAGCGCGACCAGGAAGGCGATGGAGATCACTCCCGCCCGGGCCTGAAGCAGGCGACGCATCGCACCGCGGCGCTTCGGAAGGGCGGTCGGACCCGGGACGATCGTCGTCATCGTGATCTCGTCCTCGGGTTGATCCAGCTGTAGGAGCTGTCGACGAGCAGGTTGATGCCCACCACGATGATGGTGGTGATGAGCACGTAGGTCTGCAGCACCGGGAAGTCGCGTCGCAGCACCGAGTTCACGGCGAGCGTGCCGAGGCCAGCGACACCGAACACCTGCTCGATGACGATGACCCCGCCGAGCAGGCGGCCGAGCTGCATCCCCAGCACCGTCACCACCGGGATCGCTGCGTTTCGCACCACGTGATGACGGATGAGCCCTGCCATCGACATCCCCTTGACCCGGGCCGTCCTGATGTACGACTGCTCCATCACGTCCACCACGCCGCCCCGGGTCTGACGAGCCACCTCGGCCGCCATCGCGATGCCCAACGCAGACGCAGGGAGGATGAGGTGGCGCAACCAGGTCCCCACGCCCTCGCTCAGCGGTCGGAACCCCGTGGCGGGCAACCATCCGAGATCGAGGGCGAACACAGACACGAGGATCATCCCGATCCAGAAGCCGGGCATGGCGATCCCGAGCGTCGATGCGGTGGTGACCAGGCGATCCGTGAGGCGACCCTGGCGCAGGCCGGCGACCAACCCGGCGGTCACGCCGAGCGCGGCCCCGATGAGCGCCGCGAGGAGCGTGATGGAGAGGGTTGCGGGGAGCGCATCGAGGATCATGCGGCCAACGCTGCGGCCGGAGATCAGTGACTGCCCGAAGTCACCCGTGACCGCCCCGCCCGCCCAATCCACGAACCGCACGATCATCGGCTTGTCCAGGCCGAGCTGGACCCGGACCTGCTCGACCTTCTCCTGGCTGGCGTTCTCACCGGCCACGACCTCAGCAGCGTCGCCCGGCACGAGGTCCGCCATCGCTGACACCAGGAGCGTCGCGAGGAGCACGACGACCACCGCCCGCACGAGGCGCCGCAGGAACGTCGTCACGAGCCGCCCTCCTGGCTGGTCCCGACCACTAAGCCCCCCTTTTTCGACTTAGTCACATCGACATCGACTGACTAGCATGGTAGTGAGAGAGGGCGGCACCCGCAACACCTAGCCCCGGAGGTAGGAGGAGCGCCATGGAGGAGGGCAGCGCCGCCCGCGGGGTGCAACCGCTGGCGGGCATCCGGATCGTCGACATCAGCACGGTCGTCATGGGCCCGTACGCCACCCAGATCCTTGCCGACCTCGGAGCTGAAGTCGTCGTGCTGGAGGCCCGGGACGGCGATCCACTGCGACGGATCGGCCCCGGGCCGGTGCCTGGCCTGTCAGGGGTAGCGCTGAACGCGTATCGGAACAAGCGCAGCCTGGCGATCGACCTGAAGCACGGGGAGGGACGGGAGGTCGCGCTGCGGCTGCTCGCCTCCGCCGATGCGCTCGTGACGAACCTGCGTCCCGGCCCGCTCGGACGGCTCGCGCTGAGCTACACGGACGTGCGAGCGGTGAACCCGTCCATCGTCTACTGCCACGCCCATGGCTGGTCAGCTGTGCACGAGCGGGCCGCCGAGCCCGCGTACGACGACGTGATCCAGGCGGCCTCAGGGGTCCCGGACCTCATGGAGCGCATCACCGGGACGCCCTACCTGTTCCCCACCGTGATCGCCGACAAGGTCAGCGGCCTGTCGATCGCGTACGCGGTCTGTGCGGGACTGGTGCAGCGGGCGATGCACGGCGCTGGCTGCGAGATCGAGGTCCCCATGACCGACGTGATGGCGTCGTTCATGCTCGTCGAACACGGTGCCGCGTCGATCGAAGAGCCTCCGCGTGGCCCGACGGGGTACCCGAGGATCCTCACGCCGAACCGCCGGCCGGTGCGGGCCGCGGACGGGCTCGTGTACGTCATGCCCTACGCGGAATCCCATTGGCGGGATGTGCTGGAGCTCGCGGGGCGTCACGACCTCACGACTGCTGATGTCATCGGCACGGCGGAGCGTCGACACGCGAGCTCCGACCGGCTGTACGGAGCGCTGCACGAGGCCGAGCTCGGCTGGACCGTCGAGCAGTGGGTGGGGTTCTGCCGCGATCGAGACATACCGTGCACCCCGGTCCAGAGCCTGCAGGACCTCGTCGCCTCGCTGCCTGTCACCGAGCACCCGACCGCAGGCCGCTACCGACACATCCCGCCGCCGGTGCGCTTCGGTGAGGGTGGGCAGGCAGAGCACCCGATGTCCCCGGCCCCGCGCCTCGGACAGGACACGATCGCGATCCTGGCAGAGCTCGGCTACGAAGACGACGAGGTCCGCGAGCTCATCCAGGCGCGTGCGGTGTTCGCCGAGCGAGGTGCGGAGGAGTAGTCCCCGGCCGGGCGATCAGTGGATGTGCTGGAGGCCGCTCAAGCGCGCCGCCATCGACTTGAGCAGCTCCGCAATGGCTTCCTCGGCTGCGTCGTCCTCCGGATGGCGGGTCGGCGGGACCGAGATGCCGAGCGCACCCACCACCGCCCCCTCTGCGTCCAGGACCGGTACCGAGCAACCCCACACACCCGGCCACCTCGTGCTCGTGTCGCTCGAGTAGCCGCGCTCGGCGATGCGCGCCAGCTTCGCCCTGAGCGCCTCGCCCTCCTCGCCGGACCAACGCTTCGCCGACCAGTGCTCGATCATCACGCGGTCGAGCTCGTCCTCCGGCAGGTGGGCGAGCATCGCTCGCCCACTGGTCAGCTCCGACGCGTGATAGCGCCCACCGATATCGACGTGGGTGCGCACGGTGTGCCTCGACGCCCCGTGGGCGAGGTACATCGCCCAGCCGTCCTGGTATGCGGCGAAGATGCTCGTCTCGCCCGTGTCCCGAGCGACCTCCTGCACCACCTCGTTCAGGAGCTTGATCCACCCGCCCTGTGAGATCACGGCGGCGCCGAGCCGCCACACCTCCAGGGTTGCCTGCCACTGGCGGTTGTCATCGCGCTGGGTGACGTAGCCCTCCTCCTGCAGGATGCGCAGGAAGCGCAACGTCGTCGACGGCGTGAGCCCCACCGCGTCGGACAGGGCGGTCAGCGTCTGGGGCCCGCCGAGGCACAAGGTGCTCAGGACGCGCATCGTCCGGGTGATCGTTCCGTCAGCCAACGTCGGACCCTTCGCTTCAGCGACTGCCGTGGACGAGAGGATACGGGGCCGCTGTGGTCACCCCGCCAGCGCGGCCCACAGCATCCCCTCCTGGGCCGCTCGGGACGCCATGGACGCGATCTCGGCGTTCCACACGCGGCTCGTGCCGAGCTCGCGCCGCCACGACCAGAGTCGCTGGGTGAGCGACCCCAGTCCCTGCTCGCGGGTGACACCTGCGGCCCCGTGCACCTGGTGGGCAGCGGCCGCCACCACCGACCCGCAGTCGTCTGCGAGCGACTTCGCAGCGGCGACCGCGAGCGAACGCTCAGGGGCACCGTCCTCGAGTGCGAGCGCGGCGGCCCGCACTGCGGTGTCCAAGAGTGCGGCCTCCGACGCGCACCGCACGAGCAGCCCTTGCACCGCCTGGAAGGCAGCGATCGGCCGGCCGAACTGCTCACGGGTCCGTGCGTACTCCACGGTCCGGTGCACCGCCATGCCAGCAGCACCGGCAGCCCGAGCCGCGATGGAGAGCGCGATCCGCTCGCGGACCTCCTCGATCGACACCGTCACCCGAGCGCTCACCTGACCAGCGTCGAGCGGCGTCCGATCGAAGCGGAGGGTGGTGCGGGGTTCGCCTGCGAGGTTGACGGCGGTCTCCTCGTGCCCTGCTCCCGCTCCCACCACCACGACACGGCAGCCATCGCCGTCTGGCACAGCGAGCACGATCCAGTCGGCGTCGCGACCCCATGGGACCTCGTGGGCGGTGCCGTCGAGCATCCACGGTGCGTCGCCAGCGCGCACAACGGAGAGCGCATCGTGGTGGTTGCCGCCACCGACCGTCACGACGCCGGCGAGGCGGCGGAGCCCTCCTCTGGACAGCAGCCAGCTCGCGGTGAAGCTCGACTCGACGACCGGCGCCGCGATGGCGTGCCGACCCACCAGCCGAGCCAGCGCGGTGCAGTGCAGCACCGATCCGCCGCTTCCGTCGAGGTCCTCCGGCAGCCCGACGGCGGTGTAGCCACCACGCTCGAGGGCCACCCACGCCTCGCGGTCGAACGGCGCGGGATCGAGCGGGTCGCGATGGAGCGTGAGATCACGCAGCAACCCGTCGACGGCCTGCTCGAACAGCTCGATCTCGTTCATCGTGGCACCCCCTCGAGCGCCCTCGCCGTGACCGTCCGGAGGATCTCGGTCGTACCACCGCGCAGCGTGTACGTGGGCGCGGTGAGAACGGCGAGGTCGAGCAGCTCTGCCACCTGCGGGGACAGGTCTCGTGGCGCGAGCCGAGCGATCGCCTCCACCGTCGCCTGCTCGAGCGAGGTGCCGAGGTCCTTCACCATGGCGGCGATGGCGCCGATCGCGCTGCCGGTGTCGATGGCGTGGGCCACCGCCAGGGACATCTGCCGTATGCCCCAGAGACGAGCCAGCAGCTGGCCGACGACGTGCTCGTCGAGCGCGTCGAGACCTCGGCCCAACGCCAGGTGGCGGATGAGCTCGTTGAGCAGCTGGAAGCTCGAGAGGATCCGGTCCGGCCCGGCGCGCTCGTGACCGAGCTCAGCGGTGATCTGCTTCCAGCCCTCGCCAGGGTTGCCGAGGACGTGGTCGCCTGCTACGTGCGCGTCCTGGAACACCACCTCGTTGAACCGGGCGGCGCCGTCGAGGGTCACGATCGGCCGGATCGTGACCCCCGACGACCCAAGGGGGACGATGAGCTGGCTCAGGCCACGGTGGCGGTCCTCCCCGCGCGGCTCGGTCCGGCAGAGCACCACGATGTAGTCGGCTTCGCGCGCGCCGCTCGTCCAGATCTTCGAGCCGTTCAGGACCCAGCCGTCCTCGACACGTCGCGCGGTCGTCTTCACGCTCGCCAGGTCCGATCCGGCATCCGGCTCGGACAGGCCGAGGGCGAAGGACAGTTCGCCACGCGCGATGCGCGGGAGGAACCACCGCTTCTGCTCCTCGGTGCCGAAGGCCAGGAGCGAGGGAGCGATCTGGCGGTCGGCGGTCCAGTGGTGCTGCACCGGCGCACCCACGACGAGGAGCTCCTCGAGCACCACGAAGCGCTCGACAGCCGAGCGCCCATGCCCCCCGTACTCGACCGGGATGGCCATGCCCACCCAGCCTCGGTCGGCCAGCTCCCGACTGAAGTCCCTCGACCGCCCCGACATCATGCCGAGACCCGGAGGATGGTCCGGAGGCAGGGCCTCCCCGAGGAAGGCCCTGACCTCCTCTCGGAGTCGCTGCTCGGCGGGACCGAGGCGTACGACCTCGACCTGCATCAGCCGACGACGACTTCCCGGAAGTCCCAGTTCCCGAGCACGGGGATGACGAGGTTGGACACGTCCTCGCTGAACGCGACCACCGTGTCCGGGATGCAGACCGGGATCAGCGGCGTGCCGAAGTCGAGGATGCTCCGCGCGACCTCGTGCAGGATCTCCTGTCGATCCTGAGGCTCCACGGTCTTGTTCGCCTCGAGCAGCAGGTCATCGAGGCCCTCGATCTCGAAGCCGGCCGCGTTGGTGGCTCCACCGACGGTGAAGTTGCCTCGATAGAACTCCGTAGGGTCGGGACGACCGGCATCGATCGGTGCGACCACCAGATCGGTTGTTCCCTCCCGGCGAACCTTCGACAGCTCGGTCGACTCCACCACGTTGATCTCCGCGTTCAGTCCGAGCTCACCGAACTGCGCCTGCAGCACCTCCGCCAGCCGCGAGTAGGTGGTGATGTTCGGCGTGGTGATCTCCACGGAGAACCCGTCCGCGTAGCCCGCCGCTGCCAGCAGGTCCTTCGCCTCGTCCAGGTCGAACTCGCCGTACTCGTCGAAGTCGATGCTCGGGTCGTGGGCGAAGAAGTGGCTCGGGAAGTACTGGACGCTCGGCGCGCACATGGAGTCGTAGAGGTTGACATCGATGCTCTCACGGTCGATCGCGTGCATCAGCGCCCGGCGCACCTCGGCGTCGGCGAACTCGGGACGGTCGCTGGTGATGTGCAGGCCGTAGAACTGGGTGCGCTGCGCACGGTCGACGCTCAGACCGCCCGCCTCGGCCTCGGCGAGCTGGTTCGTGCGGATGTGCGTGGCGTCGGTCTCACCCGAGCGCACCGACGCCAGCCGCGCCGTGTCGTCGCGCTGGATCACGATGTCGATGCCGGCGAGGCGGATCTGATCCGCGTGGACGTACTCCTCCCACCGGTCGTAGCGGACCTCCGCTTCGGAGAAGCTGACCGCCCGGAACGGCCCCGACCCGGCAGGGAGCTCGGGCATGGTGCCGCCTTCGAACGACGCCGGGCTGACCATCATGCCTGGCTGATCGGCGAGGACCCCCGGAAGGGCGCCGCCAGGCTCGGTCAGGGACAGCTCCACGGTCGCCTCGTCCACCGCACGGATCGACTCGACCAGCGCCAGCTGGCTGGCGACCACGCTGTCCTCCGACCGTGCACGCTCGAGGTTCGCCACGACGGCTTCCGCATCGATCGGCGTTCCGTCGTGGAACGTGCGACCGTCTGCGATCTCCAACGTGAGCTGCATGCCGTCATCGCTCAAGGACCACGAGTCTGCGATCATCGGCTCGAGGTCGCCCGCCGGTGTCCGCCGGATCAGCGTGTCGTACATCGGGTTGAGGAAGGCGATCTCGAAGGTCGAGGTCACCCGGAGCGGATCCAGCCCGGACGACCCCGTCGCGTAGCCCCAACGGAAGCGCTCGGTCGGCGTTCCTTGTCCCTGCCCATCGGACGCCGTGTCCGAGGCGGAGGAATCCGACCCCGACCCGTCATCCGATCCGCATCCCGCCAGCACGAGCCCTGCGGCGAGGACGATCGCGAGCCAGCGTCTGACTGTTCCTAGGTGCTTCATCAGTAGCCCCCCTACCTGGTTGTGGGTTTGTCTTCTACGGTGAACCGCTTGTCCGCGGTGGGTGTACGAGCCATCACGCGGTGGCCGAGGCGATCGCGTCTCGCAGCACGCCGATGGAGTCCTGCCAGTCTGGGCAGACGGCATCGACGCGGAGGTGCGTGACGCCGCGGTCCGCCGCCTGGTGGATCACCTCGCCGGCCTGCGATGTCGGCACGCAGATGCTCACGGCCTCGACGAGCTCGGCCGGCACCGCACGAACGGCGCCGGCGACATCGCCGCCGAGCATCCGCCGCTGGACCTCGAGCGCCTCCTCGGCGTAGCCGAGGCGCTGGACGAGATCTCGGTAGAAGTTGAGATCCGCCGAGCCCATCCGGCCGATGTAGTGGGCGATCCGCTCGGTGGCGAGGCGCCGTCCCTCGGCGAGCAACGACTCGTCGTCGCTCACGACGACGACACCTCCGGCGCACACCTGCAGCGGACCCAGCGCAGCAGGTCTGCGGGCAAGCCCAGCCTCTAGCGCGCTCGACCACGCCGGAGCGGTCGGCCCGATCAGCGGGAAGAACAGCGGATACCACCCCTCCGCACGCGACGCCACGAGAGCGACGGTGCGGGGCCCCATGCCCCCGACCCAGATGGGGATCGAGGGCCGGATCGGGGAGGGCAGCAGGTGCAGCGCCTTGCCGGCGCCTCTCCCTTGGTCAGCTGGGAGGGGCAGCCGCACGGTCGATCCCTCGTAGGTGAGCTTCTCTCGCCGCCACACCCGCCGGCAGACCTCGATCGTGTCGGCGAGTCGATCCACGGGCTGATCGAAGGGGATCCCGTACCACCCCTCGACCACCTGGGGGCCGGAGGTGCCGATCCCCAGCTCGAAGCGCCCGTGCGACAGCTCGTCCAACGTCACGGCGGCCTGCGCGAGCAGGGCTGGCGCCCGGCTGTACACGTTGACGATCGCGGTCCCCAACCGCACCCGCTCCGTCACGGCAGCGAGGTAGCCGAGCCGGGCGATCGCTTCGTGCCCGTACGCCTCTGGCACCCACACGGCATCGGCGCCGGCGCGCTCCGCTCGGCGGGCGATCACCTCGACCGGTTCGGTGGAGGTGTTGACGTTGACCACCAGCTGCACGTCAGCCCTCCCCGCACCGGAGGAGGACGTCGACGGCCGTGACCCCGGCACCGCGGCGGTGGACGATGAGCGGGTTGATCTCGAGCTCCCCCAGCCGGTCGGCGTTCTGCACGCCCCATCGCGCCACCCGCTCGATGGCGTCGAGGACGGCATCCGCATCGTGGGCTGCCTGACCCCGGTAGCCCTCCACCATCGGCCAGCAGCGCAGGCGACGGCACTGCTCGAGGACCGACTCCCGTGGTGTGCCTGCGGGGAACGACACGACGTCGTCGAGCAGCTCGACCAGCGTCCCACCCCAACCCACCGTGACGAGCGGCGGGTAGGCGTTGGCGCTGCCGACCACGCTCAGCAGGAGCTCGATGCCGGGCTCGGCCAGGGAGTGCGCCTCGATGACGGCGCCGTCGAGGTGGCTGGCCAGCTCGCGGAGCTCCTCGAACGCATGCGCCGCGGCGTCAGCGGTCACCCCCACGCGGACAGCGCCGAGCTCCGACTTGTGCGCCATGCCAGGTGACCGCACCTTCAGCACGACCCCTCGGGTCGCGGCTCCCGCGATCCGCACCGCATCGTGCGCGTCGCGCACCGCGTGGACCTCGGGTCGGCGCAAGCCGATCTCATCGAGCACCCCGAAGGAGGTCGAGACGGTCCGCGCCTCCGTCGCGGCGGTGCTTCGGTCGGAGGGAGTCGTCGCTCGCGCCCCCCGCGAGGAGATCGCCTCGAGCGCTCGGCCGACGGAGTCGAACACTGGCACTCCCCCGCCCGCAAGCACGTTCCGAGCCCGCTCGGTGCGCCCCGTCGATGCGAGGTACGCGACATAGACCTCACCTGGGATCTGGTCCGCCACCTGGACGATCCGCTTCGCCAGCGTCTCAGCAGCGGGGTCGAGGACGAGCGACAGGATGATGAGGACTGAACCGACCGCCGGCTCGCGCGTGAGGATCTCGCACACCTGCGCGAGCGCTGGGCCGTCTTCGACGAAGAGCTGGGCGGTCACGTCGATGGGGTTCTGGACCGACGCGAACGCTGGCAGGAGCGGACGGATCGCCTCCTGGGTCTCGGACGACAGAGCCGGCAGGTCGACGCCGAGCTCGTCCGCGATGTCCGCCGCGAGTGCACCTGCACCGCCCGACGAGGAGAGGACCGCAACCCCCCGGGCGGCGACCGCTCCCGCCTTGCTCGTCTGCATCGTGATCAGCGCGCGATCGATGAGGCCACCGATGTCGCCCACGACCTCCACGCCGTGCACGCGGCACACCGCGTCGAACGCCGCTCCTGAGCCGATGAGCGAACCGGTGTGGGACGCGATGGCTTCCCGACCCCGGCGCGAACGGCCGGTGCGCAGCACGGCGACCGACACGCCAGCGTCTCGCGCGGCAGCGCACAGGCGCACCCAGCGGTCCCCATCCGGCTCCTCCTCGATGTACAGGAGGAGCTGGCGCACCCGACCGTCGCCCACGAGGTGCTGCGCGGCTTCGACCACGTCCACGTCCACCTGGTTGCCCGTGCTCACCCACGCGGTGAGACCCACGCCCCGCTCACGCAGCATGTCGGCGATCGCACCGCCGAGCGCGCCGCTCTGACCCACGTAGGCGATCGGCAGCGGTGGAGGCAGGACCACGTCTCGAATCGACGGCGTGAACGTGGCGACCAGGCCGGTGGGCCGGTAGAAGAGGCCCTGGCAGTTCGGGCCCAGTATCCGCATGCGCGACGCGCGCTCGGCCAGCTCTCGCTGGAGCACCTCGCCGTCAGCGCCCAGCTCACCGAAGCCTGAGGAGCAGATCGCGGCGGCACCCACTCCAGCAGCGAGGGCGTCGTCGAGGGCCCCCAGGACGTGCTGGGCCGGGGTGGCGACGACCGCGAGATCGACCGGGTACGGCGCGAACCGGAGGGCAGGCACGACGGGAACGCCCGCGATCTCCTCGGCCGAGGGGTTCACGGCGATCAGCTCAATGCCCTCGACCTGGTCACGCATCATGCGGAGCATCCGGTGAGACAGGCTCTGGGGCCGCGTGGAGGCGCCGACGACGGCGATCGAGCGGGGGGCGAACAGCGCCGAGAGCCCTGACATCAGAAGCGCGGCTCCCTGCCCTCGGACATCGCCCGCTGGGCCTCTCCGAAGTCGGGCCCGGCGATGCTCTCCACGACGAGCCGCCGCATCCGCTCCATCGTCTCGTCGAGCGGTGCGGTGGCGTCGTCCCGGAGCTGCCTGCGGATGGTGCGCAGTGAATGCGGGGAGTTGTGCGCGAGGTTGGCGGCGTACCCCTTGGCCCCCGCCAGCAGTTCCGCTGGTTCGCACAGGAACTCCGCCAGGCCGAGGTCGTAGGCCTCTTGGCCCGACAGCACGCGGGCGCTGAGCAGGAGGTCGCTCGCCCGCCCGAACCCGACGATGCGCGGCAGCAGCCACGACAGCCCCGCCTCCGCCGTCAGGCCCAGTCGAGCGAACGACGTCGTCCACTTCGCCGTGGGCGTCGTGAAGCGCACGTCGGCGAGCATCGCGATCGCAAAGCCCAGACCCGCCGCGGCGCCATCGACCGCTGCGACGATCGGTGTGCCGAGGTGGAGCATCATCTCGGGGCTGCGCTGCTGGGTGTCGAACCGCTGTTGCACCTCCTCCGAGCTGTAGGTGGCCAGCCGCCCCCGGTCGGAGCCGGCGCAGAAGGCACCTCCCGCACCGGTGAGGACGATGGCCCGGACATCCGGGTCCTGGTCGAGGCGGTCGAGGATGCCCCAGAGCTCCGCACGCATCTCCGGCGTCAGCGCGTTCAACCGCGAGGGTCGGTTGAACGTGACCGTCGCCACGCGCCCCTCGCGGCTGATCAGCACGTCGCCGGTCTCCGGCACAGCGGCGTCGTCGCTCACAGCTCGACGTCGCCCTTGCGGAGGTGCGAGAAGACGGTTCGCAGCAGGATCTCGTCCGCGCCGTCCGCGACGCGCAGCGACCGGAACGAGCGGAGCGCATCGATGAAGCCGAGCTCGTTGGTGAAGCCGATGGCGCCGTGCGTCTGGATCGCCCGATCGACGGCGAGGTTCGCAGCCTCGACCGCGAGGTACTTCATGATCGCGATCTCCTTGCGTGCGGGGCGGCCCGCATCGAGCAGTCGAGCCGTGTTGATCGCAACGAGGTGGGCCGCGTGCAGGCGGGCTGCCGCTTCGGCGAGCGGGTGGCTGACCGCCTGGTGATCAGCGATGGGGCTGCCGAAGGTGCGCCGCTCGACGGAGTAGTCGATGGCCTTGCGGAGCGCCCAGGTGCCGGTGGCGACTGCGCGGGCCGAGTTGTAGACCCGACCGAGGGACACACCCTTCATGGCGACGGTGAAGCCCTTGCCCTCTTCGCCGACGAGCTGCCACGGCTCCACCCGGACGTCGGTGAAGGACGTCTCGCCCTCCGTGCCGCCGATGTCGCCCCACATCCTGATGATGTTGTGGACGTCGAGGCCCTGCGCGTCGGTGGGAACGAGGAAGGCGCTGATGCCACCCTTGCGCGCCGCCGACGCCTCCGGGTCGGTGACGGCGAGCACGATCATCCAGTCGGCGATCGGGGCGTGGGTGGTCCAGATCTTGCGGCCGTTCAGCACCCAGCCGTCATCGACGCGCTCAGCACGGGTGCGCATCGCCATCGCGTCCGATCCGGCGTCGGGCTCGGACATGCCGAAGCAGAGGATGGCCCGGCCACTGAGGAGCTCTGGCCACACCTTCTCGCGAGCGACCTCCGAGAGCCCGTCGAGGGCGACGCTCGGTCCGTAGGCCCAGTGGGAGATCGCGAACTGTGCGAGCCAGTGGCGCGGCTCGCACAGCGTGTAGATGCGCTCCCAAGCCAGGTAGTAGGCGAGGTACCCCAGACCTGCACCGCCCATGTGCTCCGGCACCGCGAGGTTGAAGAAGCCCGCTTCGGACGAGGCAGCGCGCAGGTCGCGGATCATCTCCACGACCTCGGGGACGAACCGCCCCGACTCGTCGAAGTGGCGTCGCGGATCGTCGAGCAGCTGGGCGTGGGCCTCGTGTCGACCGAGGACCTCGGCGCGGATGAAGCCCTCCATCGCATCGACGAGCTCCTGCAGCTCGGACGGGATCAGGCCATCAGTTGGGTTCACGGTCCCCCCGGTTTCATTGAGTAACAATGCTCTCGACTCAGTGATAGCAGTATCGGCAACCGGGGGTGACGGCGTCAAGACCTCGTCGGGGCAACCCGCGCCGGCCGACCCATCCAGGGCTCCAGGCAGCAGGGTCGAAAACGCAGAAGAGGCTCCCTCTTGCGAGGGAGCCTCCTGCGTTCCCGGAGACCTCGCCTTGGGGGGAAAGGGGGTCTCCGTCTCCGTTCGACCGGCTCCAGGGGGGGGCGGTGCCGGGAACGTTGTGCGGCCATCAAACCGTGATCCGCACCTGTCTGCAACATGTCATGCGTCACACCTCGGCGGCGCCGGCGAGCTGCTCGGCCACCCAGCGGCCGACCGGGTCGTCACCGCCCGCGAGGTGCCACGCGTAGTGGGCGTGCAGGCACTTCACGCCCCGGCGGGTCCCGCCCACCCCGCCGCTGGGCCGGGGGCCCGCGTGGTCGGCCGGGAGGGCGGCGTCTCGCTCACGGGCGTAGCGCTCGTGCGCGGCGACGAGCTCATCCGCGTCCACCGCGGCCTCGGCGGCCCGGACCCCGCCGTCGGACTCGAGCCGGGACACGAGGGTGCGCTCGGGCTCGCCCACGAGCCAGTACCGGGTGGGCATCGGGCGCCCGTCGTGCATCAGCGGGGCGTTGCGGAGCACCACCGGGGAGCCGTCCGCGTGGCGGACGACGACCTCGAAGTCGCCCTGGACGGGCCGGCCGAGGAGCGCCTCGACCGCGGCGCGGTCCGCCTCCGAGGCCGTGGGGGCCGTCACCGTCGGCGGCGCTTGAGCAGCGTGCGGATCACCCAGGCCACGGCGACCGCGGCGAGCACCGGGGTGACCTTCTTGCGGGCGCCGCCGGCCGGCGCACCCGGACCGCTGCTGCTCGGGGTGGTCGTGGTCGGGCCGACGTCCGCCGTGTCGGGGGCCGCCTCGGGGGCGGGCGCCTCCGGGGTGTCCGCGCCGGTGTCCGCCGGGCTCGTCGTCGCCTCGACGGGCTCCGGCTGCGGGCTCGGCAGGTCGGCGGGCGCGGGCGCCTCGGCCTTCGCCGGCGCTGAGCTCTCGGCGTCCGTCGTCACGTCGTCGGAGTGCTGCTCGTCGTGCTGGTCCATCGTGTGCTCCTCGTGTCGTGGCCGACCGCGACCGTACCCAGCGAGGCCGCCCGCCACTCCGCCGCGCTCAGCCGGCGGCGTCGACGCCGTCCGCGCCGTCTGCGTCACCGGCCGACGGGCGCTCGGAGTCGTAGAGGTCCCCGTAGGGCCACACCTCGGGCAGGTCGAGCTCGAGGGGCGGCGGGAGCACCGCGTAGGCCTCCTGGCCGGGGTACACGAGGTTGTACTGCTCGCGGGCGAGGCGCTCGATCTCCTCGTCCGTCTGGAGGGCCTCGATGCGGGCCTCGAGGGCCTCGTTCTGCTCGCGGAGCACGTCGAGGCGCTGCTGCGTCTCGGCCGTGTCGGCCCGCTGCTCGAGGAACGTCTGGGTGGGGAACAGGCCGATGGCGAGGGCGCCGACCAGCGCGACGCCGCCGCCGGCCATGCCGAGCGCCCGCCCGGCTCGCCGCAGGAGCGGCGGGCGGGCCGGCCCGTCGTCGTCCGCACCCGCGAACCCGTCGTAGGTCCAGAACTCGTCCGGCGGCTCGGGCCGAGCCCGCCGGGTCGGACGGACCGGGCGCGGGTCCCGGACCGGCCGCGGGTCCCGGACCGGCCGGGCCTCGCGCAGCGGGCGGACGCGGCCGGCGTCGGCCATCGAGCGCTCGGGGCGCGGCGGGCGCAGGTCCCGCACGGGGCGGGACGAGCGGACGGACCCGTCGGGGCGCGCCGGGCGCGCCGCGGCGACCCGCGGCGCGTGCCGGGGCCCGGGCGTGCCCGTCCCACCCGCGGGGCGCAGGTGGCGGGGCGGCTGGCGCCGCTCGGTCACCGAGCGGTCCGCCCTCCGGCGAGGGCCGCGGCGCCCCAGAAGGCCGCCGTCTCGCCGAGCTCCGCCTCGATGCGCAGGAGCTGGTTGTACTTGGCGACACGGTCCGAGCGGGCCGGGGCGCCGGTCTTGATCTGGCCGCAGTTGGTGGCGACGGCGAGGTCGGCGATCGTGACGTCCTCGGTCTCACCGGAGCGGTGCGACATGACCGACGTGTACCCGAAGCGGGTGGCCAGGCCGACGGTCTCGAGCGTCTCGGTGAGGGTGCCGATCTGGTTCACCTTCACGAGGATGCTGTTGGCGGTGCCGGTCTGGATGCCGCGCTCGAGGCGCTCGACGTTGGTGACGAAGAGGTCGTCGCCCACGAGCTGGACCCGGTCGCCGAGGCGCTCGGTGAGGAGCTTCCAGCCCTCCCAGTCCTCCTCCGCCATGCCGTCCTCGATCGAGACGATCGGGTAGGCGTCGCACAGGCGGACGAGCTCGTCGGCCATCTCGGCGGGGGTGAGGGAGCGGCTCTCGCCGGGCAGCTCGTACCGGCCGTCGGTGAACAGCTCGGTGGACGCCACGTCGAGGGCGATCGCGATCTGCTCGCCCGGGGTGTAGCCGGCCTTCTCCACGGCCTCGAGGAGCAGGCGCACGGCGTCCTCGTTCGTGGCGAGGTCCGGCGCGAAGCCGCCCTCGTCACCGAGCGCGGTGGACAGCCCGCGGTCGTGCAGGAGGGCCTTGAGGGCGTGGTAGGTCTCGACGCCCCAGCGCAGCGCCTCGCTGAAGGAGGCCGCGCCCACCGGCATGATCATGAACTCCTGGAAGTCCACGGTGTTGTCGGCGTGGGCGCCGCCGTTCAGGACGTTCATCATCGGCACGGGCAGGACGTGCGCGTTGGCGCCGCCCACGTAGCGCCACAGCGGCAGGCCGGTCTCCTCGGCGGCCGCGTGGGCGACGGCGAGGCTCACCCCGAGGAGCGCGTTGGCGCCGAGGTTGCCCTTGTTGGGCGAGCCGTCGAGGTCGAGGAGCAGGAGGTCGACGCCGCGCTGGTCGAGGGCCTCGAACCCGTCGAGGGCGTCGCGGATCGGGCCGTTGACGTGCTCGACGGCCTTGGCCACGCCCTTGCCGCCGTAGCGCCCGTCGCCGTCGCGCAGCTCGACGGCCTCGAACTGGCCGGTGGACGCCCCGGAGGGGACGATGGCCCGGCCCGTGGCGCCGGAGGCGAGGAAGACCTCGACCTCGACGGTGGGGTTGCCCCGCGAGTCGAGGACCTCGCGTCCCTGGACGTGCTCGATGTCGCTCATGGCGGCGTGATGCTCCCTGCGTTCGGCCCGCGCGACACCTGTGGCCAGTGTGGCGGGTGTTGCGGATGGTACTGCTGAGGTGGGCAGCGCCCAAGGCATGTTCGGGGGCCGCTCCCAGGCCGGGCAAGTCGGTCACCCCGGCGGTCCCGGAGCCGAGCGCCGTAGGATCGGGCTCCTTGGGAATCACCGTGGGCGCCGGAGCTGCCGACGTCCTCCTCGGAGGCGGGCAGGGCTTCCTGGTGCAGGTGCGCGGCACCTTCGACGCGCTCGCCGAGACGGCGCTGCAGGAGGCCCGCACCGATCTCCTCGCGCTCGCGCCCCCCGGCCGTCCGCCCCGCCTCACCGGCCCGGTGCCCGCTCCGGGCGGCCCGGTCCTGCGGGTGGCCCTGCTGGAGGCCGACGACGAGCGGCTGCGCTCGATCCCCGATCTCGTCGCGAAGCGCCTCCACGACGCCGGGGTGACCGACGCCGTCGTCCACGTGATCGCGCCCGGGGGTCCCCTGGAGGCCCTCGAGCAGGTGCCGGGCGCGGCGATCCTGCGCATCTTCCCCATGCCGGCGGGCGATGCCGGGGTGGTCCCCGCCGGCTGGCTCGACGCCGCGGTCCGCTGGGTGGCGCAGGACCACGCCCCGCACGAGCCCGTGGCGCTGCGCCTCGTCGGCCTCGAGCACCCCATCGCCGTCGAGCGGGTCGGCGAGGTGCTGGCGGAGGCCCGGCGGTGCCGCGCCTGGTGCGACGTGGTCCACGGCGACCCCGACGACCGCATCCGCTCCGCGTCGCTCACCTTCGGCAGCACACCCCACCTCGCGCTGGCCGCCGGCGGCCGGTCGTGCACCGCGGACGACCTCGCCGAGGCGGCGGTGCAGCTGGCCGAGCTCGCCCGGGAGCTGGCCGCCGACATCACCTACGCGTGCGTGGACGTGGAGCGGACCTTCGAGGGCGTGGGCACGGGACTCCCGACCGACGGCTGGTCGGCCGCCGGCGGCGCCGACCCGAACGTCGTCGCCAGCCAGCTGGGCGACATCCGCGTCCCCGGCGTGTACGGGTACCAGATCCTCGGCCCCGGCCACCTCGCCGTGCTCGGCCCCGGGCCGCAGGGCGGCCCCGCGCTCGGGGAGGCCCTGCCCGGCGGGCGCGCCGGGGTGGCGGTGGGCGCGCCGGTTGACTGGGTGCCCGGCTCCGCGTCGCGCGCGGACGCGATCGAGGAGGGCATCGAGCTGCTCCGCCCCCTGCTCGTCGGGGCCGACGAGGTCGAGCGCATCGTCCAGGAGCACCCCGCCGACCTCGGCGCAGCGGGCGGCGCGGGCGCCGACCCCGAGATCGACGCCATCGAGCTGGGCCCGGTCCCCCACGTCCGCCGGGGCCTCCACCTCACCCTCCTCGAGCTGGCCGCCTGGCTAGCCGGGGAGCCGCACTCCGACGCGCCGGCCTGCGTGTCGCCGGTCGTCGCCACCTACGCCCGCTGGCTCGCGTCGGCGGTCGACGACGAGGTCCGCCAGACGCTGAAGCCGCTGGCCGCGCGCCTCATCGGCACCGCGGCGCCCGGCGACGCCCCGGCCCCCGGCGGGCGCCTGTCCGAGCGCGACGGCGAGCGGGTGTGGCAGGCCACCGAGTGGATCGTGCGGGTCCAGGCCCCCGCCTGGCTCCGGGCCGCCGGGTTCGACCACGCCGCCGAGCGCCTCGAGACCACGCGGCCCCGGACCATCGACGCCGACGTGCTCCGGGCCGTCGACATCATGGCGGAGGCGCTGCTCGGGGCGAGCCGGCGCATCGACCTCGCGCTGCGGACGGTCGCCGAGTCCCGGGGGGACACGGTGCTCGTCGAGGAGGCGGCCTGGGAGGCGTGGGAGCTCGCGTCGGAGCGCTCGGGCTGGGTGGCGGCGGCGGAGACGGCGGCGCTCGGGATGCCGGCCGCGCTCCTCTACGCCGCCGACTCGCGGGTGGTGGAGTGCGTCCGGGACGCCCGCCGCCGCGGCGAGCTCGACACCGGCGAGCACACCGTGGGCGACGCCGCCTGGGCGGCCGCCCTCCACGCCGCCGCCCGGCACGCGCTGGACCACGGGCTGCGGGCCGCCCGACGCGCCCGGTCCGACGTCGGGCTCGTCCCGTTCGACACCGCGCTCGAGCGGGCCCGCCGGGCCGTCGCCGACCGCAGCCCCGAGCCGGAGCAGGTGGCCCTTGCCCTCGACGCCGCCGAGGCCGCCGCCGTCGACCGGCTCGTCACCGTCGCCCTCCAGCCCGAGACGCTCGCCCCGGGAGAGACGGCGTGGGACGCCGCGCTCGCCGCCGCCCGCCAGGGCCCCGACGGCGCCGTGTTCGCCCAGGTCGAGGCGCTGACCCGTGACGCGGTGGCGCCGGAGGCGTGGGAGGCCGCGATGGGCGCGGCCCGCGAGGCCGTGGCCGCGGCCATGGAGCGCTCGCCCGACGAGGTGGCCCGCGCCGTCGTGGGCGCGCTGGCGAAGGAGGTGGCCAGCGCCGCGGCCCGCGGCGTCGCGGTGCGGGCGGCCGCCGTCGCGGACGCCCGCGGCGACGGGCCCGACGAGGTCGTCGCCGCCGCCCGCGACGCCGTCGCCGAGACGGCCGCGGTCCTGCAGGACGCCGCGATCCGCTTCCTCGAGGGGCTGGTGGGGGCGGAGGCTCAGCCCTCGGGCTGAGCGGCGACGTAGGCGTCCCGCAGGCGGTTGGCCGCCGAGCGCACCGCGCCCTCGAGGTCCACGCCGCGCGCCCGGGCGGCGTCGACGAGCTCCAGGACCTGCCCCTCGGGCGACGCCGGGTCCACGGCGCCCAGCGCCCGCCAGTCGACGCCCTGCGAGGCCGCCTTCTTCTGGACCTTGGCGGCGTAGGCGAGCGCCGGGAGCGCGGCGGGGATGCCGTCCATGACGCTGGCCCGGCCCTTCTCCTCCACCTTGCGCCGCTCCCAGTCCCGGCTCAGCTCCTCGACGGTGGTCTCGCCGACCGCGGGGTCGAACACGTGGGGGTGGCGGGAGCGCAGCTTGTCGTGGATGCCCCGGGCCACGTCGGCGAGGGTGAACTGGCCCTCCTCGGCGGCCAGCACGGCGTGGAACACGACCTGGAACAGCAGGTCGCCGAGCTCCTCCTCGAGGTGCTCGAACCCCTCCCCCGCCTCCACGTCGACCTGGTCGATGGCGTCGAGGACCTCGTAAGCCTCCTCGAGGAGGTGCCGGGTGAGGCTCTCGTGGGTCTGCTCGCGGTCCCAGGGGCACTCGGCCCGCAGGATGCGGACGAGCTCGTGGAGCTGCGCCACCTCCCCGGCCACCGGCGCCTCGAGCTCGGGGATCCACAGCGAGGTCAGGTGGTCGGGCTCGAACGAGCGGTCGAGATCGTCCCAGGCCACGGTGGCCACCGACTCGTCCGGCAGGCCGAGGCGCTGGAGCACGACGACCTCGGCGGGGCCCTCGTCGACGGCGAGCTTGATGTCGGAGAGGACGTCGCGGCGGTCGCACTGGGCGACGAGGAGCGGGCCCCGCTGGCCCGCGGCCTCGACCTCGAAGCGGTGCCCGTCCACGAGCCGGGCGCCGAGGGCCACCGGGTCGACGCCGAGGCGGGCCCAGGTCAGGTCGAGGAACGACAGCGCGGGCAGCACCTCCACCTCGACGTCGTCGCGGTCCTGGAGGAGCTCGACGGTCCGCTCGGCGACGACGGGGCTGCCGGGCACCGCGTAGAGGACCTCGCCGGCATCGGCGGCGGCGCCGACGAGCGCGTCGACGATCCCCTGGTACACGTCCTCGATGGCCTCGGCCGTCTCGTAGAGGGCGTCGAAGCTCTGGGCGTCGGGGACGGCGACGGCGGCCGGGTGCCGCGTGGTGCGCAGGAAGCGGCGCTCGACCCGGGCGATGGCGTCGACCGTGCCGGCGGTGAGGAGGTCGGGCCCGGCGGGCCCGAGGCCCACGACGACGACCCGGCCCACGTCAGCCCTCGGGGAGGGTGGCGGGGACGATCTGGGAGCGCGCGCGGTCCCAGTCGCCGAAGCGGGGCGACACCTCGATGTCCTCGGTGGCGTAGCGCTCGCTGACCGTCGCCTGGTAGTCGGCGCCGAGCGCCTCCTGGAGGATGACCATCCGGGCGACGTCGCGCCGGTACTCGTCGGCGAAGCCCTCGTCGTCGAAGCCGGCGAGGACGTCCGCGGCCTGGTCGGGGTCCATGTACGCCTTCGCGAAGGCCTCGTCGACGGCGGCGTCCGACAGCTCGAGGCCCGCCTCGTCGAAGAGCTGGCGGTGGAGCTCGAAGTGGATGCGCTGGGCGATCACCTGGCGGACGAGATCGGCCGGCCGGGTGCTCGGGGCGTCACCGTCGAACATCGCGGCGTCGAGGATGGCGCCGTTGCCGGCGAACTGCTCGGTCTCGTCGAGGATCTGGCTGTCGCCGAGGGTCGTGTCGCCCACCCGCACGGCCGGCGCCACGTCGTCCGCGCAGCCGGCGCTCACCAGCGCAGCGCCGGCGAGGAGGAGGGCCAGGGTCCGGGAGAGGCGTCGAGGCACGAGCGACGAGCCTAGAGCGCCACGCCGAGAGGGCCGAACTCAGCCCGCGGCGGCGGGCTGCTCGGCCGGGACGAGGTCCCGCAGGAACGACACGAGCCAGTCGGCCGGGTGCTCCTTGGCCGGGACCTTGAGGACGAGGAGGTGCTCGGCCTCCTTGTACACGGCGTTGGGGGCGAGCCGCTTGAGGCGGATCTGCTGGCTCGTCTTCAGCTCGACGGGGGTGAGCCGGGCCGTCGAGGGCTGCCCGCCCCACCCGTCGGCCTTGACGACCACGACCTCGCGCACGCCGAGACGGGCGCACTCGGCCCGCAGGCGGGCCACCCGGAGCAGGGCCTCGGCCTCGTCGGGCAGCGGCCCGAAGCGGTCGAGCCACTCGGCCCGGATGTCCTCGACCTCCTCGTCGCTGGCGACGGCGGCGAGGGCCGGTAGGCCTCGAGCCGGAGCTCCTCCTTGGCCACGTAGGTCGCGGGGAGGTTGGCGGCGAGGGGCAGGTCGAGCTTGATCTCGGCCGGCTCCTTGACGGGCTCGCCCTTCAGCTCGGCCACCGCCTCGGTGACCATCTGGCAGTAGAGGTCGTAGCCGACGGCGGCGATGTGGCCGGACTGGCCGGTGCCGAGCAGGTTGCCCGCGCCGCGGATCTCGAGGTCCCGCATGGCGATCTTGAAGCCCGAGCCGAGCTCGGTGGCCTCACCGATCGTCTTGAGGCGCTCGTAGGCCTCCTCGGTCAAGACGCGGTCCTGGGGGACGAACAGGTACGCGTAGGCCCGCTGACCGGACCGGCCGACGCGCCCGCGCAGCTGGTGGAGCTGACCGAGCCCGAGCAGGTCGGCCCGGTCGACGACGAGGGTGTTCACGGTCGGCATGTCGATGCCGGACTCGATGATCGTCGTGCAGACGAGGACGTCGTACTCCCCCTCCCAGAAGGCGAGGACGACCTGCTCGAGGCTGCCCTCGTCCATCTGGCCGTGGGCGATCGCCACCCGGGCCTCGGGGACGAGGTCGCGCACGTGGTTGGCGACCTTCTCGATGTCCTGCACCCGGTTGTGCACGTAGAAGACCTGCCCCTCCCGCAGAAGCTCGCGGCGGATGGCCTCGGCCACGGCGCGGTCGTCGTACTCGCCGACGTAGGTGAGGATCGGCATCCGGTCCGCCGGGGGCGTGTTGAGCAGGGTGAGGTCGCGGATGCCGGTGAGGCTCATCTCCAGCGTCCGCGGGATCGGCGTGGCCGAGAGGGTGAGCACGTCCACGCCGGTCTTCAGCTGCTTGATCTGCTCCTTGTGGGAGACGCCGAAGCGCTGCTCCTCGTCGACGATGAGGAGCCCGAGGTCCTTGAACTGCACGTCCTCGGAGAGGAGCCGGTGGGTGCCGACGATGACGTCGACCTCGCCGGCGCGGACGCCGGCCGCCACCTCCCGCGCCTGCTTCGCGGTGAGGAAGCGCGACAGGACCTCGACCCGCACGGGGTACCCGGCGAAGCGGTCCGAGAAGGTCTGGTAGTGCTGCTGGGCGAGGAGCGTGGTCGGGACGAGCACCGCGACCTGCTTGCCGTCCTGGACGGCCTTGAACGCGGCGCGGATCGCCACCTCGGTCTTGCCGAAGCCCACGTCGCCGCAGATGAGGCGGTCCATGGGGTGGTCGGCCTCCATGTCGGCCTTCACCTCGGCGATGGCGGTGAGCTGGTCGGGGGTCTCCTGGTAGGGGAAGGACTCCTCCATCTCCCGCTGCCAGGGCGAGTCCGGCGAGAAGGCGTGCCCGGGCTCGTTGACCCGCTTCTGGTAGAGGACGACGAGCTCCTGCGCGATCTCGGCGACCGCGGCGCGGACCTTGGCCTTGGCCTTCTGCCAGCCGTCACCGCCGAGGCGGGTGAGGCTCGGCGACTCGCCGCCGGTGTAGTGGCGGACCGCGTCGATCTGGTCCGAGGGGACGTAGAGCTTGTCGTCGCCCTTGTACTCGAGGAGCAGGTAGTCCCGCTCCACCCCGCCGATGGCCCGCTTGACCATGCCGCCGTAGCGGGCGACGCCGTGCTGGTGGTGCACGACGTAGTCGCCGGGCTTCAGGTCGTCGAAGAACCCCTGGGCGTCCCGGCGGCGGGGCCGGGCCTTGCGGTGGGCGCGGCGACGGCCGGTCAGGTCGTGCTCGGCCAGGACGGCCAGCTTCACGGCCGGGAGGATGCAGCCCCGCTCGAGGGGCTCGACGACGATCTCGGGGGCGACGCCGTGCTCGGACAGCCAGCTGCGCAGGCGGGCGGCGGAGCCCTCGCCGTCGGCGGCGACGACCACCCGGTAGCCGTCGCCGGTCAGCTCGGCCACCTGGCGGATCACCCGCTCGGGGTCGCCGGTGGCGGTGGCGATGCCCATCGACGTGACCGTCGCGACGTCCGGGCCCTCGGGCGCGGTCGTGACCGTCCAGGCCGGGGCCTCGGTGTGGCTGAGCAGGCGCTCGAAGGGCAGGTGGAGGCGGGGGAACCCGTCGCCCTCGTCGTCACCGTCCTGCACGGCGCCCCAGGTCTTGGCCAGCGACGTGGCGAGGTCGGCCTCCTCGGCCATGAGGTCGGCGGCCCGGTCCCGCATGCGCCGGGGCTCGACGAGGAGCACGAGCGCGTCGGCCGGGACGAGGTCGAACATCACGTGCTCGCGCTCGGTCAGCCACGGCAGCCAGGACTCCATGCCGTCGAAGACCTGGCCCTCGACGAGGCGCTCCCACTGCTCCCGGCCCCACGGCTCGAGCCGGATCAGCTGCTCGGCCCGGGCTCGGACCTCCTCGGTGGGGCGCAGCTCGCGGCAGCCGAAGATCTCGACGCAGTCGAGGTCCTCGGTGGAGCGCTGGTCGGCGACGGAGAACTCGGTGAGGCGGTCGACCTCGTCGCCCCAGAGGTCGATGCGCACGGGCCGCTCGGCCGTCGAGGGGAACACGTCGACGATCGACCCCCGGACGGCGAGCTCGCCCCGGTGCTCGACGACCTCCTCGCGCCGGTAGCCGGCCGCGACGAGGCTCGAGACGAGCTCGTCCCGGTCGCGCTGCTCCCCGGGGCGGACCACGACCGGCGCCGCGTCCTCCACGTGCGGGCCGAGGCGCTGGACGAGGGCCCGCACCGGCGCGACGAGCACGCGAGGGGCCCGCTCGGGGTCCTGGAGCCGCCACATGGTGCGCAGGCGGCGGCCCATCGTCTCCACCGACGGCGACACGCGCTCGAAGGGGAGCGTCTCCCAGGCCGGGAACGTGTCGACCTCGTCGGCGCCGAGGTAGGCCCGCAGGTCGTGGGCCAGCCGGTCGGCGTCGGTCGTGGTGGGCAGCGCGACGACGATGGGCCGACGGCTGGAGAGCGTGGCGAGGCCGGCGATGGTGAGGGCGCGCGCCGGCTCGGGGACCGCGAGGACCGCGCTCGTGCGCCCGAGGACGGACGCGAAGCCGGGCTCCTCGCGCAGGAGCGGGGGGAGGTCACGAAGCGTCATGAAGGGGGTCCAGGCTACCGGCGCGCCGGGCCCGCCCCGCCCGTCACGACCGCCCCTCCGCGGCCCCGGCGCGCTCGCCGCGGCCCCGCTTCGCCTCGTACATGGCGGCGTCGGCGACGGCGAGCAGGTCGTCGACCGTGGCCTCCCGCCGCACCGGCGCCTCCCCGACGCTCACGCTGACCTGCACGTCGGCGCCGTCCGCGAGGCGGATGGGCGCCGCCAGCGCATCGTCGATGCGCTGGCGGAGGCCGTCGATCACCGATCGGTCGTCCGTGGGGAGGAGCATCACGAACTCGTCCCCGCCGAGGCGGGCGACGAGATCCTCGGCCCGCACGACCCCCGCCAGCCGTCCCGCCACCTGCGCGAGGACGGTGTCCCCCGAGCGGTGGCCGTGCCGGTCGTTGATGCGCTTCAGCCCGTCGAGGTCGCAGAACAGCAGCGTGTGCCCGCCGTCGCGCGAGCCGTCGCGGGCCTCCTCGATGGCCCGGCGCAGCAGACGTCGGTTCGGCAGCCCGGTCAGGTCGTCGTGGAGGGCGCGGTGCTCGAGCTCGGCCCGGGCCTCGACGAGGGCGCGGATCTCGACGGCGGCCACCACGATCCCCTGCACGACCCGGTCCGCGCAGAGGTCGACGAAGGTCAGCTGCACCGGCACCGGGGAGCCGTCGGCCGTGCGCAGCTCGACCTCGAGGGTCCTGGTCCCGGTCGTGCCGTCGGCCGACTCCATCACGGCGCTGACGGCGAGCCGGTCCCCGGGGGCGATGAGGTCGAGGAAGGGCCGGTCCACCGTGACGTCGAGCGGGCGGTGCAGCACCCGGGTGACCGCCCGGCTGCAGCCGCGGACGTTGCCCTCCCGCCCGAGCAGCAGGTGCATGGTCGGCGCGGCGTCGAGGATGGCGCCCAGGAGCGCGGTGTCGCCGCGGGCCAGCTCCCACCGCCGACGGTCGGTCATCTCCCGCAGGACCAGCACGACCGATCCGGGCGGCCCCGCGTCCCACCGCGAGCCCCGCACCTCGAACCAGGCGTAGCCGCCCGCCGCGTCGGAGAGGCGGAGCTCGACGAGGGAGCCGACCTCCTTGTCGGCCACCGACCCGAGCGAGGCGAGCGCGGTCTCGAGGTCGTCGGGGTGGGCGAGGTGGGCGACGGAGCGACCTCGCAGGTCCGCGGCGCTCCACCCGAACCGGGACTCGGCTCGCTGGTTCGCCCAGATCAGCCGCGCGTGGTCGTCGAGGACGACGACGGGGTCGGGCAGCGCCGCGAGCACGCTCGCGCTCGGGTCGCCCTGGTGGCGCTCCTCGTGGGTCATGTCCCGCTCCGATTCCCGTTGAGGCGCCCCAGCAGCCTCCGCCCGCACCGGATCCGAGACTCTACCCCCGCCCGCGGCCCCGGCGGACCGCCGCGACGGGGACGTCGCCTCAGTCCGCGGAGGCGGTGTCCGGGCGGGTGTTGTAGCGGTTCATGGCCGCCGCGAAGCCCTCGCGCAGGACCATCTCGATCGCGTCGGCGGCGTCCTGGACGACCACGTCGAGGACCGCTCGCTCCTGCTTCCCGGGCCGCTTGAGCACGTAGCTGGCGCCCTCCATGCGGCCGGGCGGCTTGCCGATGCCGACGCGTACGCGGGCGAAGGCGTCGGTGTGGAGGTGGGCCTTCACCGACTTCAGGCCGTTGTTGCCGGCCAGGCCGCCGCCGAGCTTCAGCTTCATGCGGCCGACCGGGAGGTCGAGCTCGTCGTGGACGATGACGAGCCGCTCCGGGTCCTCGATGCCGTGACGGCGGCAGAGGGGCGCGACGGCCTCGCCGGAGAGGTTCATGTAGGTCACGGGGATGGCCAGCGCCAGGCGCCGGCCATCCACCACGACCTCACCGGCCAGGGCGCGCTCGCGCCCGGCCTTCAGCGTGACGCCGTGGCGGTCGGCCAGCAGCCGGACCACCTCGGCGCCCACGTTGTGGCGCGTGCCCTCGTACTCGGCACCGGGGTTGGCGAGGCCGACCACGAGCAGGTCGGCCGGCGTCCCGCGGCGCTCCCGGTCCCGGCCGAGGCGCAGCACGGCGGAGGGTCAGCCCTCGCCGTCGCCCTCGGCGGCGTCGCCGGCGTCCTCGGCGGGCGCCTCGTCGCCACCCTCAGCCGCGGCCTCGCCCTCGCCCTCCTCGGACACGGCGGCCGCGCTGTGCGAGGCGGTGACGACGGCCTCCTCCGGGTCGACGGAGGTGGTGACGCCCTCGGGCAGCTGCAGGTCGCCGACGACGATCGGGGTGCCGATCTCCAGGCCGGAGATGTCGACCGTGATCGCCGAGGGGATGTCCGCCGGCTTGGCGGTGACGAGCAGGCTGGTGAGGACCTGGTCCACGACGCCCCGCTCGGAGAGGACGGCCTCGGGCTCGCCCTCGAGGGTGAGCGGGACCTCGACCTCGACGGTCTTGTTGAGGTCGACGCGGAGGAAGTCGACGTGCAGGACGTCGCGGCGCACCTTGTGGCGCTGGATCTCCTTCACGAGCGTCGGCGTGCGCTCACCGCCCTCGATGTCGAGGTGGATGATCGCGTTCACGCCCTGCTCGGTGACGAGGGCGGCGCGCAGCTCGCGCCAGCCGACCGAGATCGTGACCGGGTCCTGGCCCAGGCCGTAGACCACGGCGGGGATGCGGCCCTCGGCCCGCAGACGGCGGGCGGGGCGGGTGCCCTGCGGGGGGCGCGGGGTGGCAGGGAGGATGATCTCGGCCATCGGAGGACTCCTACGTCTGAGATCGCGCCGGAGCGCGTTCGTTCGGTTGTGGGCGAGCCACGCTACCGGTCGGGCCGCGGGCGCGGCCACTCCGGGGCGGCGTCAGTTCTGGTTGGCGCCGCCGAAGATCTCGCTGACCGACTTGTCCTCGAAGACGGCGTCGATCGTCTCGGCCAGCACGCCGGCGATCGACAGGACCTCGATCTTGTCGATCTGCTTGCCGGCCGGCAGCGGGAGGGTGTTGGTGATCACGACCTTGCTGATCACCGACTTCTCGATGCGCTCGATGGCCGGGCCGGAGAGCAGGCCGTGGGTGGCGGCGGCGACGATGTCGGCGGCGCCCTTGTCGACGAGCAGCTCGGCGGCGGCGCAGAGGGTGCCGGCCGTGTCGATCATGTCGTCGATCAGCACGCAGGTGCGGCCCTCGACCTCACCGACGATGTCGTGGGCCTCGACCGTGTTCTTCTGGCCCTTGACCCGCCGCTTGTGGACGATGGCGAGGTCGGCGTGGAGGGTGTTGGCGTAGCGCTCGGCCACCTTCACCCGGCCGGCGTCGGGCGACACGACGACGAGGTCCTCGGGCATGGTGGCCTTGAGGTAGTCGACGAGGACCGGCATGGCGGTGAGGTGGTCCACCGGGCCGTCGAAGAAGCCCTGGATCTGGCCGGAGTGCAGGTCCACCGACATGAGCCGGTCGGCGCCGGCCGCCGCGAACATGTTGGCCATCAGCTTCGCGGTGATCGGCTCGCGGCCCTCGGCCTTGCGGTCCTGGCGGGCGTAGCCGTAGTTCGGGATCACGGCGGTGATCCGCTTCGCCGAGGCCCGGCGAGCGGCGTCGATCATGATCAGCTGCTCCATGATCACGTCGTTCACCGACATGTCCTCGGTGGCGCCGTGCGTCTGGACGATGAACACGTCTGCGCCGCGGACGTTCTCCCCCAGGCGGGAGTGGATCTCCCCGTTCGCGAACTCGACCAGGTTGGGGTGCCCGAGCTCGACCCCCAGCTCCTCGGCGATCTCGCGAGCCAGCGTGGGGTTGGACCGGCCGGCCAGCAGGTGCAGGCGCTTCTGGGTGGGGAGCTGCATCGGGGACCCTTCTGGCGCAGTCGGGGCTCGCGGCGGGGCGGGCGGCTACGCCTCCGCCACGCCTTCCGGGTCGCCAGTGTAGAACGGGCCCGTCCGGGTGCCCGAGGGGACCTGCGCGCCCGGCTCGAGCACCGCGTAGGGGCCGACCGTGCAGTCCGGGCCGATCGACGCCAGCCGGGCCACGGTGTGCTCGAGGGTGGTCCGCTCCCCCACCGTGCAGTCGACGAGCCGGCAGCCGGGGCCGATCTCCACGCCCTGGCCGATGCGGGTCCGGCCCTGGAGGATCGCCCCCGGGAAGATCGTGACGTCGGAGGCCAGCTCGACGGTCGTGTCGATGTAGGTGGTCGCCGGGTCGACCATCGTGACGCCGCGGGCCAGCCAGCTGCGGTTCGTGCGATCGCGCAGCGCCGCCTCGGCGGCGGCCAGCTGGCGCCGGTCGTTGACGCCCTGCGTCTCGTCCGGGTCGGCGGCGACGACGCTCACCACCTTGTGCCCGGCCGTGGCGAGCACCTCGACGACGTCGGTCAGGTAGAGCTCGCCCTGGGTGTTGTCCGGGGTGATCCGGCGCAGGGCCGGCGCGAGGAGGCTGCGCCGGAAGCAGAAGATGCCGGTGTTGATCTCGTCGATGGTCAGCTCCTCCGGGGAGGCGTCGGCCTGCTCGACGATGCGGGAGACCTGGTCGTCCTTGGGGCGGCGGACGATGCGCCCGTAGCCGGTGGGGTCGTCCACCCTGGCGGTGAGGATCGTGCACGCGGCGCCCGACAGGCGGTGCTCCGCGACGAGGCCCTCGATCGTCTCGAGGCGCAGCAGCGGGGTGTCGCCGAGCAGGACGAGCACGTCCTCGTCGTCGGACAGGTCGTCCTCGTGCAGGCCGGTGAGGCCGACGGCGACGGCGTCGCCCGTCCCCCGCTGGCGCTGCTGCTCGACGAAGGTGAGCGGCAGGCCGTCCCCGTCCTCCATGAGCTTCTTCGTGACCCGCTCGCCGCCGTGGCCGACCACGACGACCACCCGGTCGAGGCCCTCCCGGGGGACGGCGTCGAGCACGTAGCGCACCATCGGGCGCCCGCAGAGCATGTGCAGGGGCTTGGGCCGGGCGGACCGCATCCGGGACCCCTCGCCGGCGGCCAGGACGACGGCGGACAGGCGACGTGTGGTCATGTCCTCTGGTCTACGGGATGGCGACGGCAGACGCACGCGGGCGGCGACCCCTCAGCGCACCCCGTCAGCGCACCCGCTCGGCGTCGACGTCGCCGTCGACCACCTGCACGTAGAAGCGGCCGTCCACGCCGTCGGCCGCCACGGTGTCGATCTCCACGACCCGCCCGTCGCTCAGCTCGACGGCGACCTGCGCCGGCGCGCCCTCGGCCCTGCCGAACACCACGGTCTGGTCGCCGAAGCTGGCGTCCTGCGGATCGACGGTGCAGGCGCCGGTCAGCTGGCGGCCGTCCTCGAGGAGGAAGGTGCAAATGTCGCCCTCGACGTCGCGCACCGCCTGGACCTCCCAGCGGGTGCCGTCGACCTCACCCTCGTCGAGGGTGGTGCGGAGCTCCTCGGGGGCGTCGTCGTCGCCGCTCAGCGCCGTGCCGACGAGGGCCCCCACGACGATCACCACCGGCAGGGCGAGGAGGGCGAGCAGGCAGCCGCGGCCCGCAGCGCGGGTGGGCGGGGCGGACGGCGCGGGCTCGGCCATGGCTCGGGGGGCAGGGCTCGAACCTGCAACAACCGGCTCCAAAGGCCGGCGTTCTGCCAGTTGAACTACCCCCGATCGGGTCGGGCCAGGTTACGCCCGTGCGGGGGTCAGCCCTGGGTGAGGACCTCGCGGAGCTTCAGACGGCGGCCGGTGCGCACGATCGCCCGCCGGTACACGAGCCCGCCGACGCGCGCCGCTGCGACGACGGCGAGGACGCCGAGCACGAGCGACGCGACGACCTCGCCGACCGAGGCCGCCCCCACCGCGATGCGGGCCGGCATGACCATCGGGGAGGTGAGGGGCAGGACCCCGAACACCCGGCTGATCGTGGACTCCGGCGCGGTGCCGCCGAGCATGTAGGCGCCGATGAGCACGATGCTGAGCGGCCCGATGGCGACGCCGGAGTCCTCCTGGCGGTCCACGAGGGCGGCGAGGGCGCCGGCGAGGATCAGGTAGAGGGCGGCGCCGAGGAGGAACCAGACGATGCCGCCGGCCAGGGCCGCGCCGAGCCCCTCGGGCAGGTCGCCGCCGACGCCGAGCTTCACGAGGACCGGGGCGGCACCGGCCAGCATCGTGGCCGAGGCGACCGCGCCGGCGCCGAGGACCTTGCCGAAGAGCAGCACGCCCGGCGGGGCGACCGGCAGCAGCACCTCCATCACCCGGTTCGACTTCTCGAGGGCGACGTTGGCGGCGACGCCCATCATGGCGATGAAGAGCAGGAAGTACAGACTGAGCGCCAGCAGGAAGGCGGCCTGCTCGCGGGACTCCTGGTCGGCGTCGAGCTCGTCGACGCGGACGGTCGGCCCGCTGAGGAGCGCCTCGACCTCGGCGTCGCCGAGGCCGGCGTCGCGGAGGCCGCCGACCAGGTGGGCGCTGGCGAGGGCCTGGCGGGTCAGGAGCACGAGGTCGTCCTCCTCCCCGGCCTGCACGATGATGCGGACGTCGTCGCCGTCGGCGGCGATGGCCAGGTGGACCTCGTCCTCGTCGACGAGCCGACGGGCCTCGTCGACCGAGGCCGCGTCGACGAGCTCGAGCTCGTCGCCGGCCGCCTCGACGATCGCCGCGAGCTGCTCGGCAGCCACCTCGGGGATGTCGACGACCGCGACCTCGTAGCTGCGGTGGTCGTCGCCGCCGAGCACCTCGGGCAGGATCATCAGCGCGGTGCTGGCCAGCGCGAACAGCGCGGCCGTCACCCAGAAGCTCTTGCCCCGCAGGGCCTGGCGGATCTCCCGCCCGGCGACGAGGCGCACGCTCTCCCAGCGCGAGATCACGCCACCGCCTCCTCGTCGTCGACGAGCACGCCCGGATCTGCGCCCGCGGCGGCGAGGAAGAGCTCGGAGAGCGTGGGGGCCTCGACGCCGAAGTCCCGGACGGGGCGGTGGGCCCGCACGCGGTCGAGCACCGCCGCCGGGTCGGCGCCGGGCTGGAGGCGCAGCCGGGTCTCGCCGGCGGTGGTGCGGGCGACGGTGGCCTCCTCTGGGGGGATCCACGCCGGGTCGACGGGGCCGTCGACCCGGAGGTGCCGGTCGGGGCTGGCCGCCTTCAGCTCCTGGAGGTCGCCCTGGAGCACCACCCGCCCCCGGTGCAGGAGGGTGATGTCCTCGCAGAGGTCTTCGACGAGGTCGAGCTGGTGGCTGGAGAACAGCAGGTTGCGACCGGCCCGGACGTGGTCGGTGACGACCTGGCTGAGGAACTCCACGGCGACGGGGTCGAGGCCGGCGAAGGGCTCGTCGAGGACGAGGAGCGGCGGCTCGTGGACCATCGCCGCGGCGAGCTGGACCCGCTGGGCCATGCCGCCGGAGAGCTCCTGCACCTTGTCGTCCGCCCGATCGGCCAGGTTGAGGCGGTCGAGGAGGTCCATGGCCCGGCCGCGCGCCGTCGCCGTGTCGAGCCCCCGCAGCCGGGCCATCCAGACGAGCTGGTCCAGGACCGGCATGTCCCGGTACAGGCCGCGCTCCTGCGGCATGTACCCCCAGGAGCGACGGTCGGCGGCGGTGGCCACCCGCCCGTCCCAGCGGACCTCCCCAGCGTCGGGCGGGAGCACGCCGAAGAGGATCCGCATGAGCGTGGTCTTGCCGGCGCCGTTCGGGCCGAGGAGCCCCACGACCCGGCCGGACGGGACCTCGAAGTCCACCCCGTCGAGGACCACGCGGTCCCCGAAGCGCTGGCTGATCCCTCGGGCCTGGAGCAGAGCAGGCATCCGACCAGCATGGCGGCCGAGGGCGCCGCTCCCAACGCGGCACCGGCCTGGCCCGGCTTGGCGCACCCGCCGATCAGCCCGGTAGCGTGGCGACCCTTATGGGTTCGCTGATCAAGAAGCGCCGGAAGCGCATGCGCAAGAAGAAGCACAAGAAGATGCTGAAGCGCACGCGCTGGCAGCGCCGGGCGGCCGGCAAGTAGCCGACCGCCCCCACGGACAACCGATCTCGTCGACCGGCCGCCCGCGAGGGCGGTCGGCGCGCGTTCCGGCCGCGGCAGGCCCGGCGCGCCCCCGCCGCGGTCAGGCCGGGGCGAGCGTCGCCGACGCCGTCATCGCGGCGGTGCCGTCGTGGCGGGTGGCGGTGGCGGTCGCCTCGTCGCCGTCGGCCGTCGCCGTGAGCGTCACGGGCCGACCGGCGAAGAGCGGCGCGGTCGCCTTGAACGTCCACCCGGCGAGGCGCCGGCCCGTGCGGTCCTCCACGAAGCCGGCCAGCAGCATGCTGGTCAGCGGGCCGTGCACCACGAGGCCGGGGTAGCCCTCGACCTCCCGCGCGTACGGCAGGTCGTAGTGGATGCGGTGGGCGTTGAAGGTCACCGCGGAGAAGCGCATGAGCAGCGGCGGCTCCGGGGTCACGACCTCCCGCCAGCCGCCCGCGGGGGTCGCGGTGGCGACGTCGCCCTCGGGCATGGGCACGGGGTCGCCCTGGGCCCGGTAGACGATCGACTGCTCCTCGCGGACCTGCACCGCGCCGCCCTGGTGCACCTCGTGCTCGAGGGTGACGAGCAGCAGGTCGCCGGAGCGGCCGCTGACCTCGCGGACGCCGCGGATGGCGGTGCGCTTCGTCGCCGCCTCGCCGACCCGCAGCTCGCCGTCCCAGGTGACCGCCCCGGCGCCCCACATCCGGCGCGGGTAGGCGGCCAGGCGGGGCGAGGCGAGGCGGGGGTGGCCGTCCGGGCCGAGGCCGCCGGTCGGGGCCGTCGGCGTGAACCAGGCCCAGTGCCAGAGCGACGGCAGGCGGTCCCCGTCGCCCGGCGCGGGGCGGTCCAGGGTGGCGGCCACGCGTTCGGCGTGCCCGACGTCGAGCACGACCGTGGTCTCGGCGGGGACGCCGAGGTCGGCCAGGGTGAGGTCGTCGGTCGGCGCGCTCACGCGGCGTCCTGCGCGGGGCCGGCCACGATGCGGGCGTCGAACAGCTCGCCGATCTCCTTCTGGGTGCGGCCGAGCTCCTCGGCGAGGATCTGCTCGGTGTGCTGGCCGAGGACCGGGGCCGGGGCCGGGTCGAGGCGGTCGACGGCGCTGAACGACAGCGGGCTGCCGCCGGCCCGCACCTTGCCGACGCCCGGCTGCTCGATGTCCCGGAACACCGGGTTCTGCTCGCTGACCCGCCAGTCCTCGTCGAGGAGCTGCTGGAAGGTCTGGTAGGCGCCCCAGCACACGCCGTGGGCGTCGAAGACCTCAGCCACCTCGGCCAGGGTGCGCTGCGCGACCCACGGGGCGATCAGGGCGGCAAGCGAGTCGCGGGCCTGGAAGCGGTCGCCCTCCTTGCGGAGGTCGACGCCGAACGCAGCCTCGATGTGCGGGAGCTGCTCGGCGATGCCGGTGGCGTCCACGAGCGAGCGCCACTGGCGGAGGCTGATGGCCACGACCATCACGCGGCGGCCGTCGGCGGTCGGGAAGTCGCGCCCGAAGGCGCCGTACATGTCGTTGCCGATCGGCGGGCGGCCCTCGCCGAGGACCTGGGCCTGGGCGAGGTAGCCGAGGTTCGACACCATCGTGAAGGCCACGTCGGCGAGGGAGAGGCTGACGTGCTGGCCGATCCCCTTGCGGGCCCGCTGGCGCTCGGCGGCGAGGAGGCCGACCGCCGCGGTGAGGCCGGTGGCGATGTCCCAGGCCGGCAGGACGTGGTTGGTCGGCAGGGTGCCCCCGGCCGGGCCGGTGGCGTAGGCGAACCCGGAGGCGGGGTTGACCGTGTAGTCCACGGCGGTGCCGCCGTCGGGGTTGCCGAGGATGTTCACGTAGATGAGGTCCTCGCGGCGCGCGCGGAGGCGCTCGTCGGCCAGCCAGCCGCTGGCCGGGAAGTTGGAGAGGAAGATCCCCGCGTCGGGGCCGGGGGCGGTGATGAGCTCGGTCACGAGCTCCTGCCCCTCAGGCGTGCGGACGTCGACGGCGAAGGACCGCTTGCCCTTGTTCATGCTGTGCCAGAACAGGCTCGTGCCGTCCGGCGTGCAGGGCCAGCGGTGGTAGTCGATGCCACCGCCCAGGTTGTCGAAGCGGATGACGTCGGCGCCGAGCTGCGCGAGCGTCATCCCGCCGAGGGGGGCGGCGACGAACGCCGAGCCCTCCACGATGCGAAGACCGTCGAGGAGCGACATTGGGGGGCCTCCTGCCAGGGGGTGTGTCGAGGGGTTGCGGGCAGGGGTGTGACTCTGTCCGTGCCGCAAAGGCTACGGCCGCGTCGATCAGGCGACCGGCGGTGTGCCCGACGGCACGGTGCGGGCGACCACGAGCCCCTCCCCCTCGTGCGCGCCCTCCACGAACCAGGTGCTGCCGCTGCCGGCCAGCACCGGTGTCTGCCCCGTCAGATCGCCGAGGCGGTCCCGCCACCGGGCCAGCTCCGGCGCCACGGCGAGCGCGGCCGGCTCGAGGTCGTTCGGCCCCGCCGCGGTGGGCCCGCCGAGCTCGTCCCAGGCCCGGTAGACGGCCGGGGTCGAGCAGTGCACGGGCGGGGTGAGGAGCGTGAACGTGCGCGGCTCGAAGGGCAGCGGGTCGACGACCTCGCCGATGCCTCGCACCCGGGCCCGGCCGCCGACCAGGCAGAAGGCGACGTCGGCGCCGATCCCGGCCGCCAGCTCGAGGTCGGTGACCCCGGCCCAGCGCAGCACCGCGGCCGCGTCGGCGGAGCCGCCCCCGAGGCCTGCGCCCGCCGGGATCCGCTTGTCGAGGACCACGTGCGCGGTGCGCCCCGCGGCCCGCAGGGCGCGGCGCACGAGGTTGTCGTCGTCCACCTCCACGTGGGCGCCGGCGCCCCGCACCTCGAGGCCGTCGCCGGCCGGGTCGATCGTGAGGGTGTCGGCGAGGTCGAGGCTGACCATCTCGGCGTCGATGAGGTGGTAGCCGTCGGCGCGGACGCCGGTGACGCGCAGCGTCAGCGTGAGCTTCGCGTGGGCGGTGACGACGTCGGCGGGCACGGGCGGCGAGCCTACGGGGCGCTCCGGGGCCGGCTCAGCCCGCGCCCTGGGCGAGGCGCACCCAGTCGGCGAGCTCGAGCTCCTCGGCCCGGGCCTCGGGGCGCAGGCCGGCCGCCTCGATCTCCGCCGGGGTGCGGAGGCCGGCGAGGCTGCGGCGCAGCATCTTGCGGCGCTGGCCGAAGCCGGCCTCGACGAGGGCGAAGACGTCGCGGCGCAGGTCGTCGTCGCCCGGGGCGGGGCGGCGGCGCACGTCGACGAGCGCGGAGTCCACCCGGGGGGCGGGCACGAAGACCGACGGCGGCACCCGGCCGACCACCTCGGCGGCCGCCCACCAGGCCACCTTCACGGACGGGATGCCGTACGCCTTCTGGCCCGGGCGGGCGGCGAGGCGCTCCCCCACCTCCCGCTGCACCATCACGAGCATCCGCTCGATCTGCGGCACCCCGGCGAGCAGGTCGAGCACGAGCGGCGTGGCGATGTTGTACGGGAGGTTGGCCACGAGGGCCCACGGTCGCTCGGGGTCGGGCGGGCCGAGGACGGACGCCCAGTCGAGGGCCATCGCGTCACCTGGGACGACGGTGACGTCGTGGGGCGCGACGACCTCCTCGAGGATCGGGAGGAGGTGGCGGTCGATCTCGACGGCGGTGACGCTCGCCCCGGCCTCGACGAGGGCGAGGGTCAGCGACCCGAGGCCGGCGCCGATCTCGACGACCCGGTCGCCGGGGCCGACCCCGGCCAGCCGGGCGATGCGGCGGACGGTGTTGGGGTCGGCGACGAAGTTCTGCCCGAGGGCGCGGGAGGGCTCGAGCCCGTGCGCCTCGAGGAGGGCGCGGATGGCCGTCGGGGTGTGGGTCACCCCGTCAGCCTGGCCGCGCCGACGGGGCGGCGCGCCACCCGACGTCGCGCGGCGCGCACCGCGGCGTCAGCGAGCGGGCTGGTCGGCCAGGCGGCGGACAGGCGCGGTGGCGACCCGTCCGTCGCGACGGATCAGCGGACGAGCGGGTCGTCCGGCGCCGTCGGGAGTCGTGACCGGCGGCCGGGAGGTCGGCCGGATCGGGATCAGCGGTAGCCGAGCTGCTTGGAGCAGTGCGGCCACTGGCCCCAGCCGTAGCGGGCCTGGAGGATCTGGCCGCGGCGGATCTGCTCCTCGCGGCTGGCCTCGTGCGGGTAGCCGGAGCCGCCCACGCCGCGCCAGGACGGCAGCGAGAACTGGAGGCCGCCGTAGTAGCCGTTGCCGGTGTTGGTGGCCCAGTTGCCGCCGGACTCGCACTTGGCGAGGCGGTCCCAGGTGGCCGGGTCGGCCGGGTCGCCGTAGGGCAGGTCCGAGGCGACGGTGGTGGGCGGGGCGGGCGGCGCCGTCGTCGTCGTGGTGGGCGCCGGGGCCGGGGTGCTCTGGCGAGCGGCGACGATCGCCGGAGCGGTCGTCGTGGTCGTGGGTGCCGCGGTGGTCGTCGTCTGCGGCGGCGCCGTCGTGGTGGGCGCCTCCGTCGTCACCGTGGTCTCCACCGGGGCGGCGGTCGAGGTGGTCGCCTCCTCGGAGGTCGTCGAGGCCTCTGCGCTGGTCGAGGCCGAGGCGGCGGCGGTGACCGTCACCCGCTCAGGCTCCGCCGTGGCGAGGTTGTCGACCACGAGGATCGGGAGCGCCGCGACCGTGGCGGCCACGGCGAAGGCGAGGCGACCCCGCTTCACCCGAGCGAGCGGCGGGACCTCCGCGAGCTCGGCGGGCGCCGGAGCGGCGGGCCGCCCGGCGACGTGGCGGGGACCCGGCGGGGTGGTGCGACGTGGACCCCGGCTCACCCTCGGGGAGGGCGTGCTGCCCGAGCGGGCGGCGTGTCGGGGTCCAGGGCGAGTTGGGCCGGAGGACATTCCGGGGAAGTTACGAGTGCCTGTAACGGGAACGCAAACTTCACCGGTGGGATTTCACGTACCGGAAACATGGCCGCGCCGCCGATGTCAAATCGGCTCGGGCCCCCGCAGAGCGCCGCAGCGCACCCGTGTCAAGCCCACCGCCGGGACACGCCCGTCGGCGTGATGCGTCCGTGACCCCGCGGTGGGGCGGCGGCGGTGAGCTCAGGCCTCGGGGAGGCGGTACGTGCGGGTGGCCGTCGCCCAGGTCGCCTCGGCCACCGCCGCGGGGTCGACGCCCTGCAGCTCGGCGATCTTCTCCCCCACGAGCGTCACCCAGGCGGGCTGGTTCTTCTTGCCGCGGTGGGGCACGGGCGTGAGGTAGGGCGAGTCGGTCTCGACGAGGAGGCGGTCGAGCGGGCACACCGTCGCCGCCTCCTGGAGGTCGGTGGCCGACGGGAACGTCACGATGCCGCTGAAGGAGAGGACGGCGCCGAGGTCGAGGCAGCGGCGGGCCTCGTCGGGTCCGCCGGAGAAGCAGTGGAAGACGGTGCGCTCCGGGACCCCCTCGGCGGCCAGCACGTCGAAGGTGTCCGGCCAGGCGTCCCGGGTGTGGATCACGAGGGCGAGGTCGTGCTGGTGGGCCATCTGGATCTGGGCCGCGAAGGCCTCGCGCTGCACGTCCCGGGGCGAGTGCTCGTAGAAGTAGTCGAGCCCGCACTCCCCCACCGCGACGACCTCGGGCTCGGCGAGGAGCGCCTCGAGGCCGTCGAGCCCGTCCTTGGCGTCGTGCGGGTGGACGCCGGCGGTGGCGAACACGACGCCGGGGTGTCGCCGGGCCGCCGCGATGTAGTCGATCGACTGCCCCACGTCGCAGCCCACCGAGATCATCCGGTGCACCCCGGCCTCCCGGGCCGCCGCCACCTGCGCGTCCCCTTGCGCCGGGTCCCGGTGGAGGTGGCAGTGGTCGTCGATCCAACGCATCCCCGAGACGCTACCGACCCCACCCCATCGCGAACTCGTCGACGAAAAGCAGCAGGAACGCCGCACTTCGTCGACGAGTTCGCGATCCCCGAACCCACCCCGCGAACTCGTCGACGAAAGGCGGCAGAAGTGCTGCTTTTCGTCGACGGGTTCGCGAGCTCGGGGTCGGTGCCGCTCGCGGGGCGGGAGCGGCGCTCGCGGCTCAGGCGGAGCGGCGGAGGGTGACGCGGCGGGCGGCCTCGGCCCGGCCGGCTCGCACGCGCTCGACGACGAGGTGGGGGCGATGCCAGACGTCGACGTCGGTGACCTCGACGACGACGAAGCCCGCCGCCTCGAGCCCGGCGATGCGCTCGGCGTCGACCTGCCGGTCGATGAGGCTGGCGTGGAAGCGCTCGCTCTGGACCTCGAGCACGAACGGCAGCACCGGGTCGCGGAAGTCCACCCGGCCGATCCACCGGTCGCCGTCGCCCGTGTCCACCTGACGCCGCAGCGGCGGCTCCCCCGCCCGCGCCAGGATCTGCTCGACCCGGGACTCCAGCGCGCTCGCCGGCGGGACGTAGTCGAGCCCGCGCGGCTCGAGGACCTGGCGCATGACGCGGATCCCCGGGCGACCCCGCTGGGCGAGCTCGCGGAACATGGCGTGCAGGCTGCGGCCGCTCACGAGGCGCATCGCCCACGCGCTGTCGACCATGCGCGCCATCCGGTCGACCCACCACTCGAGCTCCGCCCCGCGGCGCTGGGTGCCGGCGACGTCGAACAGCGCCCGCGCCGGCGTCACGGTGGGCACCCCGTCGAGCACCAGGACGTGGTGCTCGGGCAGCAGGACGGGCTCGTGGTTCGTGCCGTGGCGGGGCGGTCGGCTCGCGTGCCCGCGGTACCGGCTCACCTGGACCGGCGTGAGCTGGTTGCCCGGGATCCCCCACCAGGCGGCCGCACTGGTCCCGCACAGCGCGGCGCGCTCACCGGCGTCGAGGACCGCCGCCATCGCCGTCTGCCCGTCGCTCGGCGTCGAGCCGACCAGACGCAGCACGCGCGGCCCGACGCGCTCCCAGCGGCGCCCGTCGGCGAGGCGACGGCGCTGCTCGCGGTCGTACCCCAGGTCAACCGCCTGACGGCTCGACACGAGGCCGTGCTGCTCGGCGGCCAGCGCCCGGAGCGGACCGTCGTCGATCATGCTGCCGAGCCTCGTCGCCCCGCCCGCCCGATGGAAGACCCGATTCCGCGCCCCTCCCGCGGCCTCGTACCCGCGAACTCGTCGACGAAACGCAGCAGGAACGCTGTAGTTCGTCGACGAGTTCGCGAGGGGGTGGGCCCGAGCCACGAACTCGTCGACGAAGGGCGGCAGAAGTGCTGCTTTTCGTGGACGAGTTCGCGGAGCGCGGGGGCGCGGGGCGGGAGGGGGTGGGCCGCCGCTGCGGGTGGGTCAGGCGGTGGCTCTCGGGAAGAGGGGGGCGCCCTTCTCGACGGGGAGGTCGCCGGGGTAGGCGCCCCAGGCGGTGTCGTCGGGGACGCGGCGGTCGTCGGGGCGGCCGTCGAGGCCGATGCGGCGCCAGGCCTCGGCGGCGGCCGACGGGATGGCCGGGCTGGCCAGGATCGACACGATGCGCACCGCCTCGATGGCGTCACCGAGGATGCCGGCCACCTCGGGACCCGGGTCCATCTTCCACGGCTCGGTGTCCTCGAGGAGCGCGTTCGTCTCCCGGATGAGGCGCCACGTGTGCTCCAGCGCGATCGACGGCGCCGGCTGGGCCCACGCATCGACAGCCGCCTGCACGACCTCGGCGGCGACCGCGGCGAGCGGGCTGTCGGGCCGGGGGGCCGGACCGATGCCGTCGCACTTCTTGGCCACCACGGTCGACACCCGGGACACCAGGTTGCCGAAGTTGTTGGCGAGGTCGCTGTTGTACCGGTCGACGATGCGCTCGTAGCTGAAGTCGCCGTCGGGGCCGAACGGCACGTCGCGCAGCAGGTGGTAGCGGACGCCGTCGACGCCGAAGTCCTCGATGAGCCGGCTGGGCGCGATGTCGGTCAGCTTCGCCGGGCCGTGCGTGGTCTTCGACAGCTTCTCGCCGCCGAGGAGCAGCCAGCCGTGGACGAGCACCCGGTTCGGCGGCTCGAGCCCGGCGGCCATCAGCATCGCCGGCCAGTACACGCAGTGGAACCGGATGATCTCCTTGCCGATGACGTGGTGCACGTGCGGCCACCACGCCTCGAAGCGGGCCTCGTCCACGCCGTAGCCGATCGCCGTGGCGTAGTTGATGAGCGCGTCGTACCAGACGTAGAACACGTGGCCCTCGGCCCACGGCACCGGCACGCCCCAGTCGAGGCTGGTGCGGGTGATCGACACGTCCTGCAGTCCCTGGCGGAGGAAGCCGAGGACCTCGTTGCGCTTGCCCTCGGGGGTGATGGCCTGCGGGTTCTGCTCGATCCAGTCGATGAGGCGCTGCTCGTAGCGGGAGAGGCGGAAGAAGTAGTTCTCCTCCCGCAGGATCGTGACCTCGCGCCCGGTGTGGACGGGGCAGTACCTGCCCTCCACGAGCTCGTTCTCCTGGTAGTACGCCTCGCAGGACACGCAGTACGGGCCCTCGTAGGTGTCGAGCTCGATGTCGCCGTTGTCCTTGATCCGCTGGAGGAGGGCCTGGACGGCGGCGTGGTGACGGGGCTCGGTGGTGCGGATGAAGTCGTCGTAGGAGATGTCGAGCTCGTCCCACGTCTGACGGAAGCGGGCGGCGTTGCGGTCCGCCTGCTCCTGCGGGGTGATGCCCGCCTCCTCGGCCGACTGGGCGACCTTCAGCCCGTGCTCGTCGGTCCCGGTCAGGAAGAAGACGTCCTCGCCGAGCAGCCGGTGCCAGCGGGCGAGCGCGTCGGCGTTCAGCGTGGCGTACGCGTGCCCGACGTGCGGGGCGTCGTTCACGTAGTAGATGGGCGTCGTGACGAAGAAGCGGTCGGCCACGAAGCCCAGCCTACGGGGGCCTGCTCGCGACGACCGAGCCGGATGCAGCCGGGTGCGCTGACCCCAGGCCGCAGGGTGCTCGTCGGCGCTCGGTCAGTCGGTGGCGTCGGTGAGGACGACGACGCTGCGGCCGGCGACGGCGACCGGGCCGGCGACGGGCTCGCCTTCGGCGAGGGTGCCGGTGGTGTCGAGGACCGTGCACCAGGTGCCGCCCCACTGCTCGGGGAGCACCCAGTCGATCGAGTCGGCCGACGCGTTGAAGAGCAGCAGGAAGGAGTCGTCGACGATGCGCTGACCCCGGGCGTCGGGCTCGGTGATCGACTCGCCGTTCAGGTACATGCCGATGGCGAGGCGGTGGCCCTCGTCCCAGTCCTCATCGCTCATCTCCTGGCCGTCGGGGCGCAGCCAGGCGAGGTCGACCGTGCCGCGGATGGGTCGGCCCTGGAAGAAGCGCCGGCGACGGAACGTCGGGTGGGAGCGGCGCAGGTCGATGAGCCGGCGGGTGAAGGCGAGCAGGCCCTCGTCGACGTCGGCCCAGTCGTGCCAGGAGATCTCGTTGTCCTGGCAGTAGGCGTTGTTGTTGCCGTGCTGGGTGCGGCCGAGCTCGTCGCCGGCGAGGAGCATCGGCACGCCCTGGGAGAGCATCAGGGTGGTGAGGAGGTTGCGCTGCTGCGCGGCCCGGGTGCGGAGGACCTCGGGGTCGTCGGTCTCGCCCTCGGCCCCGCAGTTCCAGGACCGGTTGTGGCTCTCGCCGTCGGCGCCGTCCTCGCCGTTCGCCTCGTTGTGCTTCTCGTTGTAGGAGACGAGGTCGCGCAGCGTGAACCCGTCGTGGGCGGTCACGAAGTTGATGCTGGCCACGGGGCGGCGGGCGTCGCCCTGGTACAGGTCGGAGCTGCCGGTGAGGCGGGAGGCGAGCTCGCCCACGGTGCCGGGCTCGCCCCGCCAGAAGTCCCGCACGGTGTCGCGGTACTTGCCGTTCCACTCGGACCAGCGGGGCGGGAAGTTGCCGACCTGGTAGCCGCCCTCCCCGACGTCCCAGGGCTCGGCGATGAGCTTCACCTGGCTGACGACGGGGTCCTGCTGGATGAGGTCGAAGAAGGCGGAGAGGCGATCGACCTCGTGGAACTGGCGGGCCAGCGTCGACGCGAGGTCGAAGCGGAACCCGTCGACGTGCATCTCGTCCACCCAGTACCGCAGCGAGTCCATGATCAGCTGCAGCGTGTGCGGGTGGGCCATGTTGAGGCTGTTCCCGGTGCCGGTCGTGTCGTAGTAGAAGGCCGGGTCGTCGGGGACGAGCCGGTAGTAGGCGGCGTTGTCGATGCCCCGGAACGACAGCGTGGGGCCGAGGTGGTTGCCCTCGGCGGTGTGGTTGTAGACGACGTCGAGGATGACCTCGATGCCGGCGTCGTGCAGGGCCCGGACCATGGCCTTGAACTCGGTGACCTGGTCGCCGGTCGTGCCGGTGGCGGCGTACTCGCAGTGGGGGGCGAAGAACCCGATCGAGTTGTAGCCCCAGTAGTTGCGCAGGCCCTTGTCGAGCAGGTGCCCGTCGTGGACGAACTGGTGCACCGGCAGCAGTTCGACGGCGGTGACGCCGAGCGACGTGAGGTGCTCGATGGCCGCCGGGTGGGCGAGGCCGCTGTAGGTCCCGCGCATGGCCTCGGGGATGTCGGGGTGCTGGGCGGTGAAGCCCTTCACGTGCACCTCGTAGATCACCGACTCGTGGAGCGGGACGTCGGGGCGGCGGTCGTTCGACCAGTCGAAGTACGGGTTGTGGACGACGCCCTTCGCGACGTGGGGGCCGCTGTCGTCGTCGTTGCGCTGCTCGGGGTCGTCGAAGTCGTAGGCGAAGGTCGTCTGGTGCGGCAGGACGGGGCGGTCGACGGCCTTGGCGTACGGGTCGAGGAGGAGCTTGCTGGGGTTGCAGCGCTGCCCGTGCTCGGGGGCCCAGGGGCCGTGGACCCGGTAGCCGTACCGCTGGCCGGGCCCGACGTTGGGCAGGTAGGCGTGCCAGCAGAAGGCGTCGACCTCGTCGAGCTCGACGCGCTCCTCGTTCTCGTCCTCGTCGAACAGGCACAGCTCCACGCCCTCTGCGACCTCGGAGAAGAGGGAGAAGTTGGTGCCGGCGCCGTCGTAGCTGGCCCCGAGTGGGTAGGGCCGGCCCGGCCAGATCTCCCGGTCGTCCATGGGCTCACTTCCTGTCGTGTCAGACATGTCGGCCCGCCGTCGCGATCGCGACGCTATCCACGGGCAGCTGGCGGGTCGGGGCGGTGTCGGTCACCCCGGGCGAGGCGAGGAGCAGCTCGCCGTCGGCGTCGACCGCGACCGGGGCGTCGCCGAGGTTGGCCTGCACGACGAGCGACCCGCGGCGCACGGTGAGGAGGCCGTCGACGAGCTCGGCGCGGGTGGGGACCCGCGGGTCGGTGACCTCGGGGTGGGCGCGGCGGAGGCGCAGGAGGCGGCGGTGCCAGTCGAGCAGCGCGGCGCGGGGCGCCGACGCCACCTCGGACCAGTCGAGGCGGGAGCGCTCGACGGTGGCGGGGTCCTGCGGGTCGGGGACGTCCTCGGGCGCCCAGCCGAAGGCGGCGAACTCGCGGCGGCGGCCGTCGCGCACGGCGGCGGCCAGCTCGGGGTCCTCGTGGTCGGTGAAGTACTGGAACGGGGTGGTGGCCGCCCACTCCTCGCCCTGGAAGAGCATCGGGGTGAACGGGCTCGTGAGGAGGAGCGCGGCGGCGACGTGCAGGCGGCCCTCGGGGACGAGGTGGCTGAGCCGGTCGCCCTGGGCCCGGTTGCCGACCTGGTCGTGGTTCTGGGCGCACACGACGAACGTGCGGGGCGGGAGCCCAGTCGGGGGCCGGCCGTGGTGGCGGCCTCGGGACTCGGACCACACCCCGTCGTGCACCCACGCCTGGCGGAGGGCCTTGGGGAGGGTCTGCGGGTCGGCGACATCCGCGTAGTACCCGGCGTGCTCGCCGGTGAGGGCGGCGTGGAGCGCGTGGTGCCAGTCGTCGGCCCAGGCGGCGTCGAGCCCGTACCCGCCGGCCGGGCGGGAGCGGACGAGGCGGGGGTCGTTCGTGTCGTTCTCGGCGATCAGCCAGAGGGTGCGGCCGACCTCGGCGGACAGGGCGTCGACGTCCTCGGCCAGCTCCTCGAGCAGGTGGTGAGGCCGGTCGTCGCGGATGGCGTGGACGGCGTCGAGGCGGAGCCCGTCGAGGTGGTAGTCGCGCAGCCACTGCCGGGCGTTGTCGAGGATGAACCGCCGGACCTCGTCGGAGCCGGGACCGTCGACGTTCACGGCGTCGCCCCAGGGCGTGTGGTGGCGGTCGGTGAAGTACGGGCCGTACTCGGGGAGGTGGTTCCCGGCCGGGCCGAGGTGGTTGTAGACCACGTCGAGGACCACGCCGAGCCCGGCGGCGTGACAGGCGTCGACGAGGCGCTTGAGCCCGTCGGGGCCGCCGTAGGCGTGGTGCGGGGCGTAGAGGCCGACGCCGTCGTAGCCCCAGCCCCAGCGGCCGGGGAACTCGGCCACGGGCATGAGCTCGAGGGCGTCGACGCCGAGGTCGACGAGGTGGTCGAGGTGCTCGACGACGCCGTCGAAGGTGCCGGCCGCGCTGAAGGTGCCGACGTGCAGCTCGTAGAGGACGGCGCCCTGGAGGGGCAGGCCCCGCCACCGCCGGTCGGTCCAGGCGAAGCGGTCGTGGTCGACGACGGCGGACCAGCCGCTGACGCCGTCGGGCTGGTGGGGGCTGCGGGGGTCGGGGCGGGCCGGTCCGCCGTCGAGGGAGTAGGCGTAGCGGGTGCCGTGGCCGGCGTCGGCGACCTCGCCGTGCCACCACCCGTCCCGGGCGGGGTCCATCGGCAGGCGCCGGTCGCCCTCGAGGAGGAGCTCGACGCGCTCGGGGCGGGGTGCCCACACGGCGAAGCGGTGCATCAGGGGGTCTCCTCGGCGACGAGCACGGCGGTGGGGAACGAGGCGAGCAGCTCGGCGAGGCGGACGGGGCCGGGGGCCCAGGAGCCGCCGCCGAGCAGGTCGACCCAGGCGCCGTCGTGCGCGGGGAGGGTCACGGTGGTGTCGGCCCAGTCCCCGGCCAGGCCGAGCACGAGGCGGGGGGCGACGGCGACGACGGTCCCGCGGGTGAACGCCACGGCGTGGTGGGCCTTGGCGCCCGTGACGGGGAGCCGCGTGCACGTGCGGCTGCGGAAGGCCTCGGGGCGGCGGCGCCGGTGGCGCAGCACCTGGGCGAGGAGCCACAGCTTGGCCCCGCCGTCGGCCAGGTGGGCGAGGGCGGCGTCGGGGCCGGCGTCGGCCAGCTCGTGGAGCAGCGCGGCGCGCGCCGCGTGGTCGACGGGGCGGCGGTTGTCCGGGTCCACGAGGCTGCGGTCCCACAGCTCGGTGCCCTGGTAGAGGTCGGGCACGCCGGGACCGGTGACGAGCAGGGTGGCCTGGGTGAGCGAGCTGGTCCAGCCGTGCTCGACGAGGCGGTGCTCGGCGAGGAAGCCCTCGAGGTCGGCCACGAAGCCGGGGTCGTCGAGGACGGCGCGGACGTAGGCCTCCAGGTCGGCGTCGTAGCCCGGGTCGGGGTTCGTCCACGAGGTGGCCAGCTTCGCCTCCTTCGCGGACTTCGCCATGGCGTCGACGACGCGGTCGACCTCGATGGGCCAGGCGCCGACGAGGGTCTGGAACAGGGTCAGCTCGGCCAGCGGGTCGGGCCCGTGGGTTCCGCGGTGGGGGGCCGTCCCCTCGTGCCAGCGGGTGACGGCGGCAGCCCAGGCGTCGGGGATCTCCGAGAGGAGGGCGAGGCGGGCCCGGACGTCGGCGCTGCGCTTCGTGTCGTGGGTGGACAGCGTGAGCATCGTGGCCGGCCAGTGCTCGGCGAGGTGGGCGCAGTGGTCGTGGAAGCGCTCGAGCGACCAGCCGAAGGTGCCGGGGTCGCCGCCGACCTCGTTCAGGGCGAGGAGGCGGACGGCCCGGTAGAAGGCGGTGTCCTCGACGCCCTTCGCCATGACGGGGGCGCTGAGCTGCTGGAACCGCAGGGCCAGCTCGGTCTCGGCGGGGCCGGGCTCGTCGAGGAGCAGCACGCGGCCGAGCAGGGCGAGGAGCTCGTCGTCGAGGTCGGGGCGGCGGGCGGCGGCCGCGGCCAGCGCGGCGCTCACCTGGGCGCGGTCCTCGGGGCTGGGCGCCTGCCCGGGCACGACGTAGGTGCGGTAGACGGCCATCGCCGCGGCCACCTCGCGGATCGTCTCGCGCAGCTCGCGCCGGGTGTGATCGCTGTGGCGGCGCCGGTGGGCGCAGACCTCGGCGAGGAGGCCGACGGCCCGCTCGACCTCGGTGGCCAGCTCCCCGGCCATGACGTCGTGCTTGGCCGCCCACGCCACCTCGGCGAAGGGGTCATCGACGCCGGTCAGCTCCGCGGCGAGCGCGGTGAGGCGGGGCTCGCCCGCTGGATCGACGAGGAGCTGGTCGACGGCGACGAGGTGGTCGTACCCGGAGGTGCCCTCGATCGGCCAGGCGACCGGGAGGGGCTCGCCGGGCTCGAGGATCTTCTCGACGACGAGGTAGGCGTGGGGGGCGAGGGCCCGGAGGCGCTCGAGGTAGCCGGCGGGGTCGCGCAGGCCGTCCACGTGGTCGACCCGCAGCCCGGTCACCTGGCCGCTGCGGACGAGCTCGCCGAGGAGGCGGTGGGTCTCCTCGAAGACTCGCTCGTCCTCGACGCGGACGCCGGCCAGGGTGGTGATGCTGAAGAAGCGGCGGTAGTCGAGCTCCTCGTCGGCGGTGCGCCAGTGGGCGAGGCGGTAGCTCTGCCGGCCGAGGAGGGCCTCGAAGGCGTCGACGTCGGCGGCCAGGGCCGCGAGCTCGGCGTCGACGGCCTCCGCGGCCCCGGGGTCGAGTTGGAGGAGGGCGGCGAGGCGGCGGCGCAGGTCGTCCTTGGCTCGGTGGCGGGCGTCGATGGCGTCGGGGTCGCGGCCCGGAGTGCCCGGGGGCAGGGCCCGGAGCTCCTCGGCGATGGCGGCCAGCTCCGTGGAGCCGGCCCGGTCGGCGGCGGCGAGGAGGACGCCGTCGAGGGTGGCCGGGGACACGGGCACCTCGTGCTCGTGGTAGGTGACGACGACCGACGCGCCCTGGCGGCGCAGGCCGAGCTCCCCCGCCTCGAGGACGCGGCCCAGGTGGTCGCCGAGGACGGGGACGAGGACGCTCGGGCCGGAGCCGTCGCGGTCGTCCCAGGCGATGTCGAAGTGGCCGGCGTACCGGCTGGCCGGGCCGTCCTCCAGGACGTCCCACCACCAGCGGTTGGCGGCGCCGGCGAGGGCCATGTGGTTGGGGACGATGTCGACGACCGCGGACAGGCCGTGCTCGGCGAGGGCGTCGACGAGCCGGTTGAACCCGGCCTGGCCGCCGAGCTCCTCGCTGATCGCGGTGGGGTCGACGACGTCGTAGCCGTGGGTGCTGCCCGGGGCGGCCTGCAGGATCGGCGAGCAGTAGAGGTGGCTGACGCCGAGGGCGGCCAGGTACGGGGCGAGCCGGGCCGCGTCGTCGAAGGTGAAGTCGGCGTGGAGCTGCACCCGGTACGTGGCCGTGGGCCACTCGTGGGGTGCCTCCTCGTGGGTCTCGCTGATCGCCGCCTCCTCAGGTGGTCCGCCGGCCGAGCCGGGGACGTACCCATCGGCGGGCCGGGCCATCCCTGGGCCGTCAGCGGGCGGTCAGCCCTGGGCGGCAGGTCCACCGGGCCGTGCTCGCCCGGGCGGCCGCAGCGGCTCAGGCGAGAGGGCGCACGTCTCCCGCAGCGCGGCGCAGCGCCTCGCCGTCGCCGTCGCCGAGCCCGGCCGGGGCCGGGGGCAGGCCCCGCTGCTGGCGGAGGTCGTCGATGCGGTCGAGCTGGCGCTCGAGCATGCGGCGCCGGGGGCCGGCCAGCTCCTCGACGGCCTTGTGCACGGAGGCGAAGCGGCGCTCCACGACGTCCACGGCCTCGGCGTACTTGGCCCACTGGGCCCGGAAGGCGGTGAGGCAGCGGAGGATCTCGTCGGAGGTGCGGGTGAGCTGCGCCTGCTCGACGGCCTGGCGGATCACGGCGAGCACCGCGAACAGGCTGACCGGCGAGCAGAGCACGACCTTGTCGGCCAGGGCGGCGTCGAGCAGGCCGGGGTCGTGCTCGTGCACGAACGACCACACGCCCTCGTTGGGGATGAACAGGAGGACGGCGTCGACCGTGGTGTCACCGTCGATGTAGCCGCGGCTGCGCAGCTCCTTCACCCGGGCCCGGACGTCCCGGAGGAAGGCCTTGGCGGTGGCGTCCCGCTCCGCGGCCGTGGTGGCCTCCAGGTGGCGGAGGTAGTTGTCGATCGGGAACTTCACGTCCATGTGGAGGCGGCGGCCGCCGGGCAGGAGGAACGTGACGTCCGGGACCGTGCCGCCGGGGAGCGCCGTCTGCTTCACGTGGGTGACGCCCTCGACCATGCCGGCGAGGCGGAGCACGTCGTCCGCCATCCGCTCGCCCCACTGGCCGCGGGCCTTGGGGCTGGCCAGGGCCTCCCGGAGCTGGGCGGTGGTCTCGGCGAGGCGCTGACCGGTGCTGGCGACGTGCTCGATGCCCGCCACCAGCTGCCCGTGCTGCGCCGCGGCCTCCTGCTGGAGGCGGGCGACGAGGTCCCCGAGGCGCTCGAGCTGGGTGCCGAGCCCCTCCACCCGCTTCTCGAACGCGCTCGTGCGCAGGTCCAGCAGCCGGGTGCCGCCGGTCATCGTGTCCTGCAGCTTCTCCCCCGCCATCGACGCCGCCATCGACGCCGCGGCCGACACCGCCTCGGCCCGCTCCTGGGCCAGGCGGGCCTCGAGCTGCGCGGCCTGGGCGGCCAGCTCCTGGCGGTGCTGGTCCAGCGCGGCGAGCAGCTCGCGCGCGTCGACGGGCACGGCCGCGGCCCGCCGCCCGGAGCGCCCGACGAGGAAGGCGACGACGAGGACGAGCACGAGGGCGGCGGCCGCCGCGGCGACGAGGATCGGATCCATGTCGCCATCCTCCCGGGGCGGTGTGACAGCCTCGCCGGGGTGAGCACCTGGATCCTGCGCCTCGACGAGCCGGGCGACGGCCTGCGGGTCGCGGTGAAGGACCTGATCGACGTGGCCGGCACCCCAACCACGGCGGGCTGCCGCGTCCTGGCCGACCGAGCCGCCCCCGCCGAGCGAGACGCCCGCTGCCTCGACGGCCTGCGAGCGGCGGGTGTCCGGCTGGTCGGGAAGGCGAACCTGCACGAGCTGGCCTGCGGCGGGACCGGCGTGAACCCCCACTACGGCACGCCGGTGAACCCGCTCGACCCCGCGCTCGTGCCCGGCGGCTCGTCGAGCGGCAGCGCCGTGGCCGTCGCCACCGGCGAGGCCGACCTGGCCCTCGGCAGCGACACCGCCGGCTCGATCCGCACGCCGTCGGCCTGCTGCGGGACCGTCGGCCTGAAGCCCACGCACGGGCTCGTCCCCCTCGAGGGGGTGTGGCCCCTGTCGCCGTCGCTCGACGTCGTCGGTCCGATGGCCCGGGACGTCGCCGGGGTGGCCCGGGGCATGGCCCTCCTCGACCCGACCTTCGACCCGGCCGCACCGCCGGCCGAGGTGATCGGGCGGGTGCGGGTGCCGAACGTCGACCCCGTGGTCGATGCCGCCGTGGACCGCCTGCTCGCCGCCGCGGAGGTGGAGGTCGTCGAGCTGCGCCTCCCCGGGTGGGCGGCGGCGCACGACGCCGCCTGGTCGGTGATGTTCCACGAGGTGTGGCAGGTCGACCGGGTGCTCTACGAGCGTGACGCCGCCGGGCTCGGACCCGACGTGCGGGAGCGCCTCGAGCATGGCCGGGCCGTGACCTACGAGCAGCACCGGGCCGGGCTGGCCCACCGAGCGGTGTGGCGGGCCGAGCTGGCCGCCGCCTTCCGACGGGCGCCGGTCCTGGCCTGGCCGACCCTGGCCTTCCTGCCGCCCCGCCTCGACGATCCGCCGCCGAACACCCGCTGGACGAACATCCCGGTCAACCTGGCCGGCCACCCGGCGCTCGCGCTGCCCGTGCCCACGGGCGGGCCGCTCCCGGTCAGCGTGCAGCTCGTCGGCCCCGACCGCGCCGAGGGGCTGCTGTGCGCCACCGGGGTGCGCCTCGAAGCCGCGGCAGCGGCGCTGGCCTGACCGTCGGCGCTGCCGGCCGGGCTGCCGGCGGCGTCAGGCGACGACGAGGGCGCCGACGACGAGCGCGGCGCCGAGCGCGACCGTGAGCGACAGCGCCGCGCTGGGGTCGAGGCGCACCTGGCGGCTCGGGACGAGCAGGGTGCCGGCAACGAACCCGGCGGCGAGGCCGCCCAGGTGCCCGCCGACGGAGATGCCGGGCACCGCGAAGGTGAGCACGAGGTTCAGGACGAGCAGGCCGCCGAGGCCGGTGTCGAAGGCGCTGATGCCCCGGGACCGGAACACGGCGAGGGCCACGCCCATGAGCCCGTAGACGGCGCCGGAGGCCCCGACGGTCAGCGCGTCGGGGTCGAGGAGCAGCGCCCCGAAGCTGCCGCCGAGCAGGGCGACGGCGTACACGAGCCCGAAGCGCAGCCGGCCGAGCAGGGGCTCGAGCAGCAGCCCGAGCTGGTAGAGCAGCAGGCAGTTCATGCCCACGTGGAGCAGGTTGGCGTGGAGGAAGCCGCTGGTGACGAGGCGCCACCACTCCCCCTGGCCGACCCCGATGAGGCGGACGCCGGCGCCGTCGCGCACGAGCGCCTCGCCGATCAGGCCCCCGTCGATGACGAAGGCGTCGCGCGTGTCCATGCCGCCGAGGCCGAGCACGAACACCACGAGGTTGATGCCGATGAGCGTGCGGGTGAGCAGCGTCCGGTTGACCGCGCCCTGGCGCATGGCGACGGGGCCGGGGACGACGCGCTGCGCGCTGCTGCGGGTGCACTCCGGGCAGTGGAAGCCGACCGACGCCTGGTTCATGCAGGCGGGGCAGATCGGGCGGTCGCACCGCTGGCAGATCACGCCCGCACGGCGGTCCGGGTGGCGGTAGCAGGTCTGCACGGCCGTCTCCACGGGGGCAGGCTACCGGTCGCCGTCACCGGCGCCGCCGCGGGCGCTGGCGCCGAGACCCCGGATCCGCCCGGCGAGCGCGGGCACGAGCGGGCGCAGTGAACGAGCCCGCCAGCACCCCCGCCAGACGCCGGCTCCGTAGGCGAGGTCGTCGGCGAGCCGCAGGGCGCTCCAGCGCAGCGGGTCGAGGCGCGGGCGCCGCTCGCGGTGCTCGAGGAGGGCGGGGACGACGACGGCGGCGGCGAGGGCGGGGCGCGTGCGGGGCACCCGCCAGGCGAGCAGGGCGGCGAGGGGCCACCAGGGGCGGCGCAGCGCGTCGGCCACCGCCCGCCCGGCCCACAGGTGGCCGAGCCCGGCGATGCGCAGCGCCTCGGCGCCGGGGCGGTCCATCCCCTCGAGCTTCGGCACGAGCGCCGCGGTGGTCGAGCCGGCGACCGCGGCGCCGACGACGGGGTGCCCGGCGAGCACCGCCCCCCAGGCGAGCGCGCTCCACGGCGAGGTGCCGAGCGGGGCGAGGGCGTCACCGTGGCGGACGGCCAGCGGGGCTGCCGAGGACCCGTAGGCGACCCGCTGGCCGGCCCAGGCCCGCAGGGTGGGCCGGCACGGGTGGGTGGCGACGACGGCCGGCTCGTAGCGGACCTGCCAGCCGGCCTCGGCGAGGCGCCACACGAGGTCGACGTCCTCCCCGTAGCGGAGGTCGGGGTCGAAGCCGCCCACGGCCTGGAGGGCGGACCGGCGCACGAGCAGCACGGTCGTGGGCACGTAGGGCACGGGGCTGCCCGGGCGCACGAGGGCCGGGTCCGGTCCGAGGTCGAGGGGCGACCGGACCGCCTCGTACCGGCCGAGCCAGTCGGGGGCGGCGCCGGGGCGGGCGACGACGCGGGGGGCGACCGCGCCCACTCGCGGGTCGGCGAGGTGGGCGGCGAGCGCGGCCAGCCAGCCGGCGGGGAGGGTCACGTCGGCGTCGACGAAGGCGACGAGCTCGGCGGTGGTGGCCGTCCACCCGGCGTCGCGGGCGCGGCCCGGGCCGAGGGGCTCGGGGTGGCGGAGGGTGGCGTCGGGGACCGGTGCGGGCGAGCCGTCGTCGACGACGACGACCTCGTCGGCCTCGGCGAGGTGCGGGCGGGTGACGGCGAGGCCGGCGGCGTCGTCGTGGATGGGGACGACGGCGGCCACGGACGGGATCGCGGCGGGCGGGGTGGGCCGGGGGTGGGCGAGGCCGGCGTCGAGGAGGCGGCGGGCGAGGGCGTGCTGGCCGGGGCTGCGGGGCACCCGGTCGCCGTCGAGCCAGCGGGCCCCGGCTGCGGTGAGGCGCACGACCCGCAGGGGGGCGCCGCCCACGAGGGTGCGCCCGCCGTCGGTGCGCCGGGCCCGGCGGTCGAGGTCGATCGACCAGCCCTCCGGCAGGGGCACCTCCGGCCCGGGAGCGGTCACCGCGCGGTGGCGCCGGCGTCCACCGGGACGACGGCGCCGGTGATCCCGCTGGCCGCGTCGCTGCACAGCCAGGCGACCGCGGCCGCCACCTCTGCGGGGTGGAGAGGCCGCGGGAGGAGGTGCTGGTCGGTGAGCGGCGCCGTGTCGTCGAGGTCGTACACGGCGGCGCTGGCCTCGAGCATCGCGGTGGTGGTCGAGCCGGGGGCGACGGCGTTGGCGGTGATGCCGTGGGGGCCGAGCTCGGCGGCGAGCGAGCGGACGAGGCCGTTCACCCCGTGCTTGGCCGCGACGTACGCGGCGAGGAGCGGGAGGCCGACCTGCCCGCCCATGGACGACACGGCGACGAACCGCCCGCGCCGGGGCTCGGGGCGGGCGAGGAGGGCGGGGACGGCGGCCCGGGCGAGGCGCCACGACCCGGTGAGGTTCACGTCGATCATCGTCGCCCAGACGACGTCGTCGGTCTCCCACGACGGGGCGCCGCCGGCCACGCACCCGGCGGCGGCGACCGCGGCGTCGAGGCCGCCGAAGCGCTCGACGGCGAGGGCGACGGCCCCGTCGAGGCCGGCCTGGTCGCGCACGTCGGCCACCACGCCGACCGCGTCGCCGCAGTCGGCGACGACGGCGTCGAGCTCCTCGCGCCGGGCGAGGGGGTAGTCGAGGGCGGGGTCGTCCTCGCACCGGTCGACGAGCACGAGCGACCAGCCGTCGGCGGCCAGGGCCCGGGCGGTCGCGGCGCCGATGCCGCGGGCGGCGCCGGTGACGACGGCGGTGCGGCTCACGGGGGCGCTCCGGTCTCGGCCCACCAGGCGTCGAGGGCGGCGCTGAGGTCGTCGACGAGCGCGTCGAGGAGCGCGGCGCCCTCCTCGGCGCTGGCGCCGGCCGGGTCGCCGAGCACGCCGTTCGGGGACACGGACGCCACCCCGCCGGCCCGCAGGTCGGCCATCAGGTCGGTGAGCGGGCGGGTGTCCCCCGCGGCCGGCGGTCTGGCCAGCGCGCCCCGGAGGGCGAGCACGAGGGAGGTCTCGGTCCGGCCGGCGTGGGCGTCGCCGCCTGGGACCCGGGGCGACCAGGCGAGGACCCGGCGGCCCTCGTCGCGCAGGCGGGCGACCGCGGCGGCGACCGGCGCGGCGTTGCCGCCGTGCCCGGAGACGAGGACGGTGCCGGCGAAGGCGTCGGCCGAGCGGACGAGCTCGACGAGGACGTGCTCGAGGGCGGCGGCCCCGATGGAGAGCGTGCCCGCGAAGGCGGCGTGCTCCCCCGCCGAGCCGTAGGGCAGGGCGGGCGCGACGAGCACGTCGTCGCGCCGTGCGGCCAGGCGCGCGCTGAGCACCGACGCCACGTCGGTGTCGGTGCTCAGCGGCAGGTGCGGGCCGTGCTGCTCGGTGGACCCGAGCGGCACGACGAGGGCGCGGGACGCGGCGACGGCCGCCACGTCCGGCCAGGCGAGCCCGGCGAGGTGACGCTCAGCCGAGCCGACGGCTGAAGCCATCGGGGATCACGAGGTCCTCCGGGCCCAGCTCGGCGATCGACTGCTTGCCGAGGCCGAGGAGCACCGCGTCGATGCCGTTGCGGAGGATGTCGAGGACGTTCTCCACGCCGGCCTGGCCCTCGGCGGCCAGCGCCCACAGGTAGGCCCGGCCGATCATCACGGCCCGGGCGCCGAGGGCGAGGGCCTTCACGACGTCGGAGCCGCGCCGGATGCCGGAGTCGAGGACGATCTCGATGTCCGAGCCGACGGCCTCGGCGATCGGGCGCAGGGCCCGGATCGACGCCGGGGTGGTGTCGAGGTTGTTGCCGCCGTGGTTGGACACGGAGATGGCGGTGGCGCCGATGTCGACGGCCCGCTTCGCGTCGTCGACCCGCATCACGCCCTTGATCATGAGGGGGCCGCCCCACTCCTCGCGGAGCCAGCGCAGGTCCTCCCAGCTCGGGGGCGGGGTGCCCATCCACTCGCCGTAGGCCTGGAAGAAGGTGGGCACGGGCTCACCGGGGAGGGCCATGTTCGGCACCCCGAGGTCCGGCAGGCCGCGGGAGTCGATCCAGCGCTTCAGATAGCGGGGCTTGCGGATGACCTCGGGCGCGTACCGGGCCATCGCCTTCACGTCGAGGGTCTCGGGGATGTAGGGGCTGCCCCAGTCCCGGCCGTGGGAGAACGACCAGTCGAGCGTGACGATGAGCCCGACGGCGCCGGCGCTGCGGGCCCGCTCGAGGCGGGCGGCCATGTGCTCCTTGGTGCCGCACCAGTAGATCTGGAAGAAGGTCTGCGGGTTGGCGGCGACCACCTCCTCGATCGGCTTGCTGCCGAAGGAGGACAGGCCCATCGCGGTGCCTCGGGCGGCGGCGGCGCGGGCGACCGCGAGCTCGCCGTCGGGGTGGACGGCCTGGACGCCGGTGGGCGAGATCACGACGGGCAGCGAGATCGGCTGACCCATGAGGGTGGTGGCCTGCTCCCGGGGGGCGTGCTTGTCGGCGACGCCGGGCGCGAACCCGAGCTCCGAGAAGGCGTCCATGTTGTCCTGGTAGGTGACGCCCTTCTCCGAGCCCGCGAGGAGCGCGCCGTAGACGGACGGGGGGAGCCGCTTCTTCGCTCGGCGCTGCGCCTCGGCGACGGTCTCGAACCAGGTGTTGGCCATGGGGGGTTGCTCCTAGAGGGTGAGCCCGGCCAGCGGCGACTCGTCGCACGCGCGGTCGGGACGGCGCCGGCGCAGGCGCACCGGGACCGAGTGGTCGACGTCCGAGCGGGGGGCCGTGCCGGGGGCGACGCCGGCCAGCAGCGCCTCGCCGTGCCCGTGCACGCACTCGGGGTCCGGCCCGTCGAGGGGCAGGCCGGTGAAGAACTTGGCCGCCATGCAGCCGCCGCGGCAGGCGTCCCACGAGCCGCAGGACTCGCAGGCGCCCCCGGACTGGGGCTGGCGGAGGTCGAGGAACAGGTCGGAGGTGCGCCACACGCCGGTGAACCCGCCCGCGTCGCGCACGTTGCCGGCCTTGAACTGCTCGTGGATGGTGAACGGGCAGGCGTACACGTCGCCCACCGGGTCGATCAGGCACACGACGCGCCCGGCGCCGCACAGGTTGAGCCCGGGCAGCGGGTCGCCGTAGGCGGCGAGGTGGAAGAAGGAGTCCCCGGTGAGGACGTCCTCGCCGCGGGCGACGAGCCAGTCGTAGATCTGGCGCTGCTGCTCAGCGGTGGGGTGCAGCTCGTCCCACACGTCGGCGCCGCGACCGCTCGGGCGGAGGCGGGTGATGCGCAGCTGGGCGTCGTACTCGTCGGCGATGGCCTTGAAGGCGTCGAGCTGGTCGACGTTGTGGCGGGTGGTGACCACGGAGATCTTGAACCCGCGGAAGCCGGCGGCCTTCAGGTGGTCCATGGCCCGGATGGCCGTGGCGAAGGAGCCCTCGCCGCGGACGGCGTCGTTCACCTCGGCGGTGGCGCCGTCGAGGCTGATCTGCACGTCGACGTAGTCGCTCGCGGCGAGCCGCTCGGCCACCTCGGCGGTGATCCGGCTGCCGTTGGTCGAGAACTTCACGCCGACCTGGTTGGCGGTGGCGTAGTCGACGAGCTCCCAGAAGTCGGGTCGGATCGTCGGCTCGCCGCCGCCGATGTTCACGTAGAAGACCTGCATGGCGGAGAGCTCGTCGATGACGGCCTTGGCCTCGGCGGTGGTCAGCTCGCGGGGGTCGCGCCGCCCCGAGCTCGAGAGGCAGTGGGAGCACGCCAGGTTGCAGGCGTAGGTGAGCTCCCAGGTGAGGCAGATGGGCGCGTCGAGGCCCTCGGCGAAGTGGTCGACGAGCTTCGTCACGCCGCCCGCTCCTGGAGCATGCCGGTCTCGGCCAGGCGGTCGAGCGCCTTCTCGAAGGCGGGCAGGGCCGCGTCGGGCACGCCCGCGTCCTCGCAGGCGGCCCGGGCGGACGGTGCGTCGGCGAGCCGCTCGACGACGGTCAGCAGCCGCGGGTCCTTCAGGAAGGACAGCCGGCGGGTGCCGAAGTCGTAGAGCAGCGCGCCGAAGCGCTCAGGGCGGATCGAGACCTGGGGGCTGAGCGCCCAGGCCCGCTCGAGCACGGGGGTCTCCGGCACGGCGGTCAGCGGCTCAGTAGACGCCGCACATCCCGTCGATGGAGACGTCCTCGACCAGGAGCTCCTCCTCGACGAGGGCCTCGTCCTCGGTGGTGGTCTCGACGTCCTGGATGGTGGCGGTGTCGGCCATGGGTCCTCCCCGGGGAGTGCGTGGATGCCACGCTCGGATGTGTGACGCGCATCATAATGGCACTCGGTGCCACGATGAAGCGACGGGTCACGACGCGGGGGGAGCTGGAGCGGGTCGCGCTGGACCTGTTCATCGAGCGCGGCTTCGAGGCGACGACCGTCGACGACATCGCGGCGGCCGCGGGGATCGGCCGCCGGACCTTCTTCCGCTACTTCGCGTCGAAGAACGACGTCGTGTGGGGCGAGTTCGAGGCGCTCCTCGCGGACATGGAGGCGTGGCTCGACGCGGTCGACGACGAGGTGCCGCTCTGGACCGCGGTGGCGCGCGCCGTCGTGCGCTTCAACTCGCTCCCGCCGGAGGCGATGGCGGCGCACCGGGAGCGGATGGAGCTCATCCTCCACATCCCCGCGCTCCAGGCGCACTCGACCCTGCAGTACGCGGAGTGGCGTCGCGTCGTGGCCGCGTTCGCGGCCCGGCGCCTCGGGTGCGGACCCGCCGACCTCGAGGCCCAGCTGGTGGGCCACCTCGCGCTCGGGACCGCGGTGGCGGCCTACGAGACGTGGCTGGCGGACCCCGCCTCGGACCTGCCGTCGCTGTTGGACAACGCCTTCGCACAGGCCGGTACTGTGCCGAGCACGTACCGCGCTACCGATGGGGGAGACCCGACATGAAGACCAAGGCAGCCATCCTCTGGGAGGTCGGTGCCGACTGGAGCGTCGAGGAGATCGACGTCGATCCGCCCAAGCCGGGTGAGGTCCTCGTGAAGCTGGCCGCCTCGGGCCTGTGCCACTCCGACGAGCACCTCGTCACCGGCGACATGGTCCTCGACCCCGCCGTCGCCCAGATGCTCGGCATCTCGCAGCTGCCCTGCATCGGTGGCCACGAGGGCGCCGGCGAGGTGCTCGAGGTGGGCGAGGGCGTCACGAGCGTGAAGCCCGGCGACCACGTGGTCCTCGGCTTCGTGCCCGCCTGCGGCCGCTGCCCCTCCTGCGCCCGCGGCCGCCAGCACCTGTGCGACCTCGGCGCCTTCCTGCTCGCCGGCCGCCAGGTCACCGACTTCACGGCCCGCCACCACGCCAAGGACGGCACGGACCTCGGCATCATGTGCTGCACGGGCACGTTCGCGCCGTACACGGTCGTGAGCGAGGCGACCTGCATCAAGATCGACGACTGGATCCCGCTCGACAAGGCCGCCCTCGTGGGCTGCGGCGTGACCACCGGCTGGGGTGCGGCCACCTACGCGGCCGATGTGCAGTCCGGCGACAGCGTGGTCGTCATCGGCCTCGGCGGCATCGGCATCAACGCCGTGCAGGGCGCGGCGATGGCCGGCGCCCGCCACGTCGTGGCCGTGGACCCCGTGGAGTGGAAGCGCACCCAGGCCGTCGAGGTCTTCGGCGCCACCCACGCTGCGGCGTCGATCGAGGAGGCCCGCGAGCTCGTCGGCCAGCTGACCTGGGGCGCCAACGCCGACAAGGTCATCCTCACCACCGGTGTCGCCACCGGCGACCTGATCCAGCCGATGATGTCGATGGTGGCCAAGGGCGGCCGGGGCGTCGTCGTGGCCGTGGCCCCGATCAGCCAGACCGACGTGAAGCTCAGCCTCTTCGAGCTGGCGATGATGCGCAAGGAGCTGGTCGGCTGCATCTTCGGCAACGCCAACCCGCGCCGCGACATCCCCCGCCTGCTCCGCCTCTACGACGAGGGCAAGCTCAAGCTCGACGAGCTGATCACCACCGAGTACGCCCTCGAGGACGTCAACCAGGGCTACCAGGACATGCGGGACGGCAAGAACCTGCGCGGCCTCATCAAGCACGAGCACTGACCCACCGCGCTTCCGAGCACGACCGCGGCGGCGCCCTCCGGGGCGCCGCCGCTTCGTTGTGGGCCGAGCGGCGGCACGCGCGGCCTGAGCGTTGGATTCGGCTCAGTGGCAGCGAGCCCCGAGCCAGCGCCCGCGAGACCAGATCCTCAAGGTGCGGCCGTCACCCGCAGGGGGTGAGGACCTGCTCGGTCCAGAGGCGGCGGCCGTCGCCGGCAGCGGGGTCGTTGGAGCTCGCCCGGGCGAGCACGTCGAGGAAGGCGTCCTCGGGCGGGTGCTCGCCGATCTGGCGGTAGAGGTCCATGGCCCGGGCGGCGTAGCGGAGGATCTGGACGGTCTCGATGCCGGCGAGGTCGTTGAAGAACCAGCCGCACGACGTGTACATGAGCACCGCGTTGCGCTGGGCGTCGAGGAGCACGCCAGCGGTGTGACCGTCGCCGACGATGTGCGCGGCCACGAAGTCCTCCCAGGTCGTCGCCCCCAGCAGGAGCCCGAGGTAGGCGTCACGGGCAGCCCAGGGATCGCGGTAGAGCTCGGCGCCGCGACGCTCGAACACCTCGATCCCCCAGTCCCGCAGCAGGTCGAGGGCCTCGCGCAGCGGGGCGCGCCACGCCTGGCTCCAGCCGTCGCCCCCGCCGGTCGAGCAGCCGCAGTCGGCCATCCAGCGGCCCACGCCGTGGGCGCAGGACCAGGCGCTGACCCGCACCCGGGCCTGGCGGGTGGGCGGGTGCGCGTCGAGGAGGTCGACGAGCCGCGGCGTGGCCAGCCCGGCCGCCGCGGCGCCCGCCGTCAGGGCGTGGGCCAGCTCGCGCTCGGTGCCCGGGTGGTGGTGGCCGAAGGTCTCGCCGTCGGTGGCGGCGGCGACGAGCCCGCCCCGCTCCCCCACGATCCCGAGGGCGGTGGCGGTGATGTCACCGCTGGCCGGGCGGCCGAAGGCAAGGGCGTGGGCGAGCCCGCCGTCATAGACGACGAGGTCGACCGCCAGCTCGGGTCGCTCGGGGTGGATCCACCGCAGCGGAGCCGTGGTGTCGAGCGCGTCCGTCCACTCGGCGTCCGCGTCGTCGAGGGGGCGGGTGGCCTCGATCTGGCCGGGGGCGAGGATCGTGAAGCGGATCCCCTCCTCGGCCAGGACGGTGAGAACGGCGTCGCTCACCGCGGTCTCGGGCAGCCACATCCCGTCCGGGTGGCGACCGAAGCGGTGGACGAAGTCCGCGATCCCCCACCGCACGTGGGTGCGCAGGTCCCGCTCGTTGCACAGCGGGAGGATGGCGTGCCCGTAGGCCTGGGCGATGGCCCGACCCGTGCGCTGGTCGGCGGCGACGATCGCGTCGTGCACGTCCCGGTGGTGGCGCTCGAGCCACGCCATGAGCGTCGGCCCGACGTTGAAGGACAGGTGCTCGAAGAGGTTGACCGTCTCGGTGCGACCGTCCGGCCAGGTGACCGGGACGGCGGTGGCCGGGGCGTAGCACTCGGCGGTGATGCGCTCGTTCCAGTCGTGGTAGGGCGCGGCGCTCGGCTGCTCGGGCACCTCACCGGTCCAGGGGTCCTCCCGGGGCGGCTGGTAGTAGTGCCCGTGGATCACGAGCGACGGCGGGAGGGCCTCGCTCGTGGCTCGGCCCGGAGGGAGCGCGGTCTCGCCCGTCACCCGGGAGAGGGTACCGGCGCACCCACCGGTGCGAGCCACACCACCGACCGCGCCGGCACGTGCACCACCGTCGAACGGGGCCGCCCCTGCCACGGGATGTCGTGGTCGACGGTCACCGGACCGCGGCTGCCCCGCCCCGGTCCGCCGAAGCGCGAGTCGGCCGTGTTGAGCACGACCTCCCAGTCCCCGGGGGCCGCGAGGCCGATCCGGTACCCGTCGAGGTCCGCGCCCGAGAGGTTGGCCACGCACACCACGACCGCGGCGTCGTCTCCGGGGACCCGGCGCTCGATGGCGAAGGTGCTGTGGTCGGCGTCGTCGACGACGAGCCAGTCGAAGCCCTCGTAGGTCCCGTCGCCGACGTGCAGCGCGGGGTACCGGGCCTGGAGGGCGTTGAGCTCGGCGACGAGGGCGGCGACCCCGGCGTGGTGCGGGTCCTGGAGCAGGCCCCAGTCGAGCTCGCGATCGTGGGACCACTCGCGGCCCTCGGCCATCTCACCGCCCATGAAGAGGAGCTGCTTGCCCGGGTGCGCCCACATCCACGCGTAGAGCGCTCGCAGGTCGTCGAAGCGGTCGGCGGGCGACGGGCTGCCCATCTTCTCGATGAGCGGCTTCTTCAGGTGGACGACCTCGTCGTGGGACAGCGGGAGCACGTAGTGCTCCGAGAACGCGTACGACAGGCCGAAGGTGATCTGGTCGTGGTGCCAGCGCCGGTGCACGGGGTCCTTCGAGAAGAACTCGAGGGTGTCGTGCATCCAGCCCATGTTCCACTTGTTCGTGAACCCGAGGCCGCCGAGGTCGACGGGCCGGCTCACGCCGTCCCAGGCCGTCGACTCCTCCGCGATCGTGAGCACGCCCGGGTGGACGCGGTGGACCGTGGTGTTCAGCTCCTGGAGGAACGCCACCGCCTCGAGGTCCTGGTTCCCGCCGAAGATGTTCGGGCGCCACTGGCCCGGACCGCGGGAGTAGTCGAGGTAGAGCATCGACGCGACGGCGTCGACCCGCAGGCCGTCGACGTGGAGGTCGCCCAGCCAGTAGAGGGCGTTGGCGACGAGGAAGCCGCGGACCTCGGGGCGACCGAAGTCGAACTCGAGGGTCCCCCAGTCCGGGTGCTCGGCGCGCAGGGGGTCCGTGTGCTCGTAGAGGGGGGTGCCGTCGAAGCGGGCCAGGGCCCACTCGTCGCGGGGGAAGTGGGCCGGCACCCAGTCGACGATGACGCCGAGGCCCCGCTGGTGCAGGTGGTCGACGAACCAGCGGAAGTCGTCGGGGTCGCCGAAGCGGGCCGTCGGGGCGTAGTAGCTCGTGACCTGGTATCCCCACGACGGGTCGTAGGGGTGCTCGGCGACGGGCAGCAGCTCGACGTGGGTGAACCCGAGGCCGAGGGCGTGGTCGGCGAGCGCCGGGGCCAGCTCCCGGTACGAGTGCGGGCGCCCGTCGGGGTGGCGGCGCCAGGAGCCGAGGTGGACCTCGTAGATGCTGATGCGCCCGGACACGGGATCGAGCTCGCCCCGGCGGCGCATCCACTCGGCGTCACCCCACTCGTGGGTGGAGCGGAACACCCGGCTGGCCGTGCCGTGCGGCCCCTCGGTGGCCCGGGCCATCGGATCGGCCTTCTGGGTGACCGAGCCGTCGGCGCCGTGGATCTCGTACTTGTAGAGGGCGCCCTCGGGTGCCGCGGCCCAGCCGGCCCAGACCCCGGAGCCCTCGATCCGCTCGAGGCGGTCGGCCGTGCCGTCCCAGCCGTTCCAGTCCCCCACCACCGACACGGCCCGCGCGCTCGGGGCCCAGACGGCGAAGCGGGTGGTGCCCCGCTGCGGGTCCGGCTCCGCGCCGAGCACCTCCCACAGGCGCTCGTGACGCCCCTCGGCGAAGAGCCAGAGGTCGTCGGCGCTGGGCAGGCGGGGGCGCGCGGCGGCTGCGCTCAGGGCGCGGCCTCCGCGTCGAGGAGCCGGCGGATGCCGGCCAGGGGGATCGTGACGAGCTCGGGCCGGTGGCCGAGCTCGTAGAGGACCTCGTACACCGCCTTGTCGAGCTCGAAGGCGGTCTGCAGGGCCAGGCGGTCGGCCCGGTCCGCGGGCAGGAGCGCGTCGAGACCCGCGACCGAGTGGTAGCCGGCGAGGAAGGCGTCGCGGTTGCGGCGCTCCCAGGCGGCGACGAGCTCGGCCAGCTCCGGGCCGGCGTCGCCCCACTCCTCGAGGCCGACGGCGGCCACGTAGTGGAGCGAGCGCAGCATGCCGGCCACGTCGCGCAGGGGCGACGACGTCGTGTGCCGCTCCTCGCGCTCGCGGGCCGGCTCGCCCTCGAAGTCGAGGACCTTCCAGCCGGCGTCGGTCTGGATGACCTGGGCGAGGTGCAGGTCGCCGTGGATGTGGATGGCCTGCCCGGGATCGGCGAGCGCGGCGGTCGTGGCCAGGTGGGCGCGCACCGCGTCGGCGGGGATGCGCTGCGCCGGGGGGAGGTCGGCGTCCACCTCGGCCCGCAGGGCACGATCGAGGTTGGCCGCCATGTCCGCCGTCCAGCGGGCCGCGTCGCCCGGCTCGGCGCCGTAGACCTCGGCGAGCGCGAGGTGGAGGTGGGCGAGCACCTCGCCGAGGCGCTCGGCGTCGTGGGCGAAGTCGGCGCCGCTCTCCTCCGGGAGCAGCCCGCTGGCCAGCACGTCCCGCACCGACCCTCGGGCGAGGTCCCAGCCCTCGGTGGCGCCGACGAGGTACTCCCGCAGGACGGCGAGGTCCCGGTCCTCGCGGCGCAGCTCGGCCAGGGGCGGCACGACGTGCTCGAAGCCGTGCTCGGCGAGCCGCCGGGTGATCTCGACGTCGGGGTTCGATCCCGCGTGGACCTTGCGGAACACCTTCAGGATCCGCTGCTCGTCGAACACGATCGAGCTGTTCGAGTGCTCGAGCACGATCGGGCGGCGGGTGACGGTCTCGACCGTCGGGTCCGTGAGCCGCAGCAGGTCGACGGTCAGCTCGGGGTCGACGAGCCCGTCGTAGACGACGACGCCCGGAGCGTCGGGCCCGAGGATGGCGACGATCTCCCGGTCCTTGCCGTGCAGGAAGTCCGGCGGGCTCTCCGCCGACCGGGCGCCGAGGAGCAGCTGGAAGTCGTCCCGCCCACCGTCCTCGTACCGGGCCTCCACGAGGAGCCACAGCAGCAGCGGGTCGCCCTCGCGAACGACCTCGTGCCAGCGCACGGCGACGTCCGCGATCGGGCGGTCCTGCGCGCCCGACCAGCGCTGCCGCACGATGTGGGCGGGCAGGTGCGCGGGCAGGGCGTCGAGGACGAGGGCGGGTTCGATCATGACGGCAGCCCCTCTGCTTCCCCAGGGTCCTGGAGCGTGAACCAGTAGAAGCCGTGCGGGGCGAGCGTCACGAAGTACGGCAGCTCGCCGATGGGCGGGAAGTGGACCCGCCCGGTCATCTCCACCGGCACCTTCCCGGCCAGGTGCTCGAGCATCAGCTCGCAGGGCTGGGGGAAGCGGCTCAGGTTGTTCACGCAGAGGACGGTGGTGTCCTCGTCGCAGCGCAGGTACGCCAGCACGGCCGGGTTGTCGGCGTGGAGCACCTCGAAGGAGCCGGTGCCGAACACCGGCGTGTCCTTGCGGATCTGGATCAGCCTGCGCAGCCACTGCAGGAACGACGACGGGTCGCGCTCCTGCTGCTCGACGTTCACGGCCTGGTAGCCGTACACCGGGTCCATGAGCGGCGGCAGGTAGAGCTGGGCGAAGTCCGCCTTCGAGAACCCGCCGTTGCGGTCCGGCGTCCACTGCATCGGGGTGCGCACCCCGTCGCGGTCGCCGAGGAAGATGTTGTCGCCCATCCCGATCTCATCGCCGTAGTAGAGGATCGGGCTCCCCGGCATGGAGAACAGCAGGGCGTGGAAGAGGCGGGCGACGTCCTCGTTGTTGTCGAGCAGCGGGAACAGGCGCCGCGAGATGCCGATGTTGCGGCGCATCCGCGGGTCCTTCGCGTACTCGGCGTACATGTAGTCCCGCTCCTCGTCGGTCACCATCTCGAGCGTCAGCTCGTCGTGGTTCCGCAGGAAGATCCCCCACTGGCAGCCGTCGGGGAT